>Ga0154576_1125_pt2 | contig 2382 bp, 3 predicted proteins | sample RifGroF2_FD_116005 | JGI IMG/M metagenome (GOLD analysis project Ga0154576, IMG submission 116005) | Planctomycetes bacterium GWF2_41_51 | reverse complement strand
TATTGTAGAAAATGATGGTTCTATTAAGCTGTATTATGGAGCATGTGATCAAGTCGTATGCCTTGCACATACAACAATAAAGAAACTTGTTGATTTTGCTGAAAATTATTAATTCTTTTAACTCTTCTAAGTTAAATTAGCATAAAGATCTGCTTATGATAAAATCAGGGGAGGGAATATGGAGATTATGTTTTAAGAAGAGGTGAGTAGGAAAAGTAAGAAATATTGAGGTGCTACTAGTGAAAATGAGAGAGATGAAAGAAATTCTTTATGAGAAACTTGGAAATTGCGGTTAAAGAGTCATCTATACCGAAATCTGATAAAATCCCGTTTTTTCAAAAAATAATGTTTGCAATGGGTCAGGGTACCGACTATATGGCCTGTGGTGTTTTAGTGGGAGCTATATGGCTTCCTTTTTTCAATATTGGCTTGGGTATCAGCGTGGTCAAACTTGGAATAGTGTTGATGGTTCTGCGCATATGGGACGCGGTCTCAGATCCTATTATGGGTAATCTTTCGGATAACACCAGGTCAAGGTGGGGTCGCAGACGACCCTACCTTTTTGTAGGAACGATTCTATGCGTTATATTATTTCCTCTGTTTTTCTATATGCCGACCTCACTGGGGGAGTCGTCTAAACTGACATATCTGGTCATATTAGGGGTGCTGTATTTTACCAGTTATACGGCTTGGTCGACTGGCTACTACAGCCTTCAACTTGAAATGACCCCAAACTATGACGAGCGTACTCGGCTGGCTGCCTGGGCAGCTGTATTTTCCAAGATAAGTGTGTTATTCGGCGGATGGGTGATGGCGATAGCGACCTGCAGTTACTTTACCGACTCCACAACGAGTGAAGTGGATTTGGTGACTGGTATGCGCACTGTTTGTTGGCTCATAGTGAGTGTCATTCTTGTGCTGGGCTTACTCCCTGCAATCTTTGTGAAAGAACGTTATTACAAGGCTGAAGCAGTCAAGCAAGAGAAAGATCTATTCTTGCAAAGTTTGAAGGAATCGGTTCGGTGCGGCCCTATGTGGTTGTTGATCTTGATTTCATTTCTGCTGGTGCTAGGGTCGTACGCTGGAGCGGCTCTTAGAACCTATACAAATATATACTATGTTTTTAAAGGAGACATCTCAGCTGCGTCGATTCTTATGGGATATCATGGCACTATCGTTATGGTTTTGGGGATCAGCTCGATTCCTTTATTGACATATTTATGCGAACGATTCGACAAGAAGCGGATGATTGTGGGGTTGTTGGTTATTGCTACGGGTGGACACTTGTTAGAATATTTTTTAATGCGACCAGAAACCCCCTACCTGCAATTGATATCCGCTGCAGCCGAGGCTTGTGCCATCACTGCGTTCTGGATGTTCCTTCCATCGATGAAGGCCGATGTCGCCGATTACGATGAAGAGCATACATCGCGACGAAGAGAGGGATCTTTAAATGCCTTTTTTTCCTGGTTTATTAAAGTTAGCCTAACACTTGGTATTGGTGTCAGCACTTTTGCATTAAAACTTTCCGGGTTTTCAGTAGACTTGAAGCAACAACCACCAGAGGTACTCAGTTCAATGTTACATCTCTATGTATTTATTCCAGCTTTATTGTGGGCTATAGCTACTGTGGTTGCCGGGTTTTACCCTCTGGGGCGCGTTAGAATGGATCAAATCCGACAGAAGCTGGAAACGCGGCGTGGAACTGTCTGAAGATATTTTTCACTACTATTTTTTTAACGAAGAGAGGTGTCATCCCGACCAACTACTTCTGATTAAAGATTTTGAGGCTTTTGGAGATAAATCTACGCAAGGTGTACGATGGAAGATTATGGTTGGCAGATATAATTATTCACGATACTTACCTAAACAGGAATTGCGCATGATACCGCAGCTTTCGAAAACGAGTTTCTATTTATACGAAGAATATTCTGATCTGGAATTGGTACGCTAAAAAATGGGAAACGATATTTTTATTTTAAATACCGCTGTAACAGATTTTCGCAGCGACCAATTTAAGTTTACAGAAAAGCTTGCAGGGCCTGGCGGTCTTGCAAGATGCAAAACAGAGGATATGCCTGCATATACTCAAAAACAATATAAGCAGTGGATTGATAATGGTATGGTAACGGCTGGCGGTCCGGGCAATACAGCGCCATTAGTTGCCAAAGCAGGTTTGAAAGTTGCTGTTGGCGTAAACCTCGGCAAAGGCGATTTCGGCGGTTTGGACGCCCAAGGCAGATTCTTCTATGATGAGATGACAAAATATAATGTCGATATATCTCAGACACTCATTCATCCTGAATTACCGACGGGAACGACATTCATTTATGAAAAGGTAAATCACGAACGAGGCGGGATAGCATACTTTCCAAACGCCAA
>Ga0154576_1125_pt3 | contig 7723 bp, 3 predicted proteins | sample RifGroF2_FD_116005 | JGI IMG/M metagenome (GOLD analysis project Ga0154576, IMG submission 116005) | Planctomycetes bacterium GWF2_41_51 | reverse complement strand
TTTGTGCCATTCTTGCTGACGACATACAATAATTAGGCCTCGTTATTTCTTTTTTTTGATTACTATGTTTTTATTCTCCAATTGTTTGTTTGCCTATGAATATGAATATCTGCCATGGGCAGATTGTTCTCAATACAGAACACCAGTAGATCGACCGATGGAACGTATAATTTCTCTGAATGATTCTTATAAAACCTCAAAGAATTTCAAAGCAACATGTAAAAATAGACTTGATGATAATTCGTATCCTCATATTGAGTGGGAAGTCCTCCCTATTAATCGAGATACGAAAAATACAGGCGATTATGCCGTATTCAGGACAATGCTTCCGGATGATCCGTGTAATCTTATTGTGGGAGTAAGAATTCATCTTTGGTCTTCCAAAGAAACATCTTTTGATTTTCAAGTTTTCGAAAATGTAGGCCCCACTATGGGTTTTCTGTCGCCAGCGTCATGTATAGGGACAGCAAAGGATAAGGATGTTAAAGAGGGTAAGCAAACTTTGGTGTTAATTTGGTCTGAAACAGGTGAAGATAAAAAAAAATTGGAACGTTTGAATGCCTATGGTTTAGTGGCAAAGGAATCGCCTTTAGTCATTAAAGTGACAAAGGTAGACCTTATTTTTGCAAATAAGAAAGATGCACAAAAATATGAAAAACAACAGGCTGAACAGCATTTGAAATTGCAGCAGGTAATGATTACCGCTTTGGATTCTCTGGGCGTAAAATTAGGATCATTATTTGGAGAAATTTCTGTTGATAATATGGAAATGTCTATATGGCAGGGTGTGCATCTTTCGGCTATGGGGCAACAGATAGATCATTGGTCTTGTTTAGCTAAGAAAAATTATGGATCAGACGAGAGAGGCGAATTACTGGAAAAAAATAGACAAGAACTCATATTTGAGTTGGAGAGTGGGATTGTTGTTTCGCAAAAAATTGAAGATTTGCAACATAAAGTCGATATCTTTGTGGATGATATGATGAATAAGTTGCCCTTGTCTGCTAGGAAGTGGTATGTAGGAGAAGATGGAAAGTACCATAGGCCTGATGGCAGACCATATAGAGTATTTGCTCCATACTTCCAGAGATTAAGATATTCTTACCCTAACGAAATTAGAAAGTTTATGGGATTAGGGGATTGGGATATGAGACATTTGGCTGGGTTGGGCTTTAATGGCATTAGAGCAGATATTACTTGGAACAAACTGGAGCCTAAAAAAGGTGACTTTGACCCCGAATATGTTGCAATGGTAAAAAGTGTTTTTAAAGAGGCGGAGAGATATGGACTAGCTGTCTGCTTTATGCCACAATGGCCATTTCCTGACTGGTTTGTAAAAGGGAAACCTGGTTATGAGATAAATGAAAAATCTCATATTCATGCTTCTAAGCAGAACGCTTACCATTGGCCTGAGGCAGTTATTTCAATGTTTAGCCGTGTAGGTGAGGAAATGGCTGATGTTCCGAATATATTAGCTTTTGAAGTTCCAACTAATGAACCATCACTGTCTTTGACTAGAAAAGGAATTCTTGACCGACCTTATTTGATGGAACTTTGGAACAAGTGGTTGAAAGAAACTTATGTTACAAGATCTAATTTAGCAGAAGTTTGGGGTAGTGCATATAAGGATTCAGATAGATATGGATTGGCTGACGACGAAGACTGGAACAACAATAGTATAAGACCTCTTGGATTTCAGAATGATCCAGATGTGGATACTGCATATGCGTACAATCCCAGATTGTGGGATCACTTGAGATGGGCTGGTTGGATGCAAGAGAATCTGACAGGTAGTATAATGAGGGTTCTTCACAAATCTATACCGGATGCCGTTGGTATCATGCAATATACTACAGGAGATAGGCATGATTACGGACCGGTTCCTATTGACTATCGTCCGATCCAAACATATGTAGGTGAAGGGGTTGTTCCAGGTACTCATTATGGAATAGCAGGAATTCAGGCAAGGAAGGCTCGTAGCCTTTCGTTACTTGGCTATGATTCTGAATTTCAGAATGAAAACAGAGAAAAATATATAGTGGAACATGTAAAACTAGGACTTGGCTTTAGTCCGTTTTCATTTTTTTACTATGGCCATGGTGGAAGACTGTTCGCTGATTATGAAGGACACTTGAAGCCAGAAGTTCTTTATCTTTGTACATTATCCAATTGGATACGTACGTATTGGCCAGAGGATATAGCTACCAAAGGCAAGATTGCACTCGTATCTAATACCAGATTAGCTACGACTACAGGTGAATTAACGGATGATTTAGTAAAGATACTGGAAGAGCGGGGATATCAGGTAGGTGTTTTGGAAGGAATGCGCGTTTCTCGAAATCCAGAGTTATTGGAAAACTATCAACTTGTTATTACAACAAGTAGTTATATGGATATTAAACTTTTAGAAGTGCTTAGCGAGAGTTATAAAGGCTTGGTGTTACTTTTTGGCCGTCTTGACATGGACTCTTATGCACGTAAGCCAGATAAGGGGTTAGCCGCTGAAATGGTTAAACGTGAACTATTCATAAAGGAAAGCTCTGTAGATAAATTTTCACTAGCTACCGTTCAAAATATGGATCTTCGTGGGTCATGGGATTTTTATTATGCAGGCAAGCATAAAAGTGCACCAAAAACTCCTTTGGCTAATATGAACTCTGTGAATTGGAGTCGTGTATCTGTGCCAGGTATGTGGGGAGAAGAAGGTATTGAAGCTTCACAAAGATATTTGTTAGGCGATGGTTGGTATCGTCGTGAAGTGTTAATACCTATTGAATGGAAAGGTTCGCTGGAACTGGTAATTGGTGCCATAGATGACGAGGATTGGACATTTTTTAATGGCGAATTAATAGGGAAAACAATCAGCAGCGAGAAAAGTGATTGCCATCTTCAGTTTCGTAAATATGTAATTCCAGCAAATATCGTTAATTGGGGAAAGAAAAATGAGATTGTTATATGTAATTTAAACACTTTTAATAAAGCCGGTATATATAAAGAGCCTATTAAAATACAAAGTACGGTTAGTGGCAAAGTTTGCTGGCTTAGTAACGGTAATGAGGTGTCAGAAGCGATTCCTCTGAATTTGAGTAAAAATGCGAGTTGTGTTTATAAGGAAAATATTTTAAATAATGTAGAAGTTCTAGCTCAAGTTGGTGGCATTGGCTTAGATAAACCAGTTGCATTTATCCGTCAAGACCGATGGTACTGGTGGATAGATGATTCTGCTTGGTCAAGTAAGGATGAAGCTCAGATGAAAGTGTTAGATATCATTTTAAGGAAAATTGACAAATAGTGGTTTTATTTGTGTGTTATATTGAAATTTATTAGAAAAAGGCTTAAGCATATATGGAAAGAAACAAAGCAACATTTAGGACTATATACAGTAATGATACGACTAACATTGAAACTTGTGTTAGTCCATTTCATAAAAAAAATGAGCACTTCAGGACAGAAATGCTTGATGCTTCAATTAGTGAGATTGCCAATCGTAATGTTGATGTACATATGTTGCAGCCAGGTTTGGGATGGATGCCTTTTTGGAAGAGTAATGTGTACCCAATTGAAAGACATATTCAATACGTCAAAGAGCGGTTCGGGCTTTTGCCTGAGGATAATGGCTTTGCTAACTATATGGCAAATGGTGGTGATATCGTGCAACTCTCAATAGATAGCTGTAAGAAATATAGTATAACTCCATTCGTTTCTATGCGATTAAATGATCAGCATTGTATTGACTTAATGGATTTGCCAAAAGGTCAATTCCCCAATTCATTGTGGCTTTGTGCTCATCCTTTCCATACAGAGCATCCTGAATGGCGACTTGGGACAGATTTTAGTGATTGGAGCCAGAGAGGTTTTGATTGGATGATTGAAGAAGTTAGAAATTACAGGTTTAGTCTTATTCGAGAAATTATTGAGAATTACGATATTGATGGCTTTGAATTAGATTTTATGAGAGTATTTGGTTTTTTTCGACAAGATAAAACTACCAGTGAGCAAAGAATTAATGTTATGATTCAGTTTGTTAAGGACGTTCGAAAGTTATTGGATGATACTTCGTCTGCAAATAAACGTAGATGGCTTTGCGTTAGAATCCCGGCATATTTGGAAACGCATGATTCCCTTGGTATAGATGTAGAAAAATTTTACGAGGCAGGCGTTGATATGTTTAATCTTTCATATCATTTTTTTACTGAACAACAGGGTGATATTCGTCAAATTCGAAAGAAATTACCTGACGCTTCTGTTTATGTTGAAATGACTAATACTACACAGGTTGGTCGTTTGGAAGAAGAGCCGGGTTATGATAATTTTGCATATCGCCGCACTACGCCCACTCAATTTTATACTACGGCACATTTAGCATATTCTCGTGGAATAGATGGGGTTAGTCTTTTTAATTTTGTTTATTATCGTGAACATGGGACAGGTAAGAGAGGGGAATTTCATGAGCCTCCTTTTGAAGTATTATCAAATCTTAGTAAACCTGTATGGTTGGCTCAACAGCCACAGCATTATGTGTTGTCAGGGGGTTGGAATGATCCCAAGACAAGGGATTGGCCGTTGCCCAAATTAATAGATAAAAATCAAGTTATCACTTTTAGTTTAGACATGGCTCCTCCGGTTGAGGGGTGGAGTAAAAAAGGCAAATTGCGAATTCAAGCAGAAAAAAGTCTTGAAGAAAGTTTTTGGAAAGCCAAATTAAATAGTATTGAGCTTAAGCAAACAATTGAACGTTCTGAATATTATGAAAGTAAATATAAAGAGCCAGAGAATAATTTATCTAAATATATAGCATGGGATGTTCCAGTAAATGTGCTTAATGATGGTTTTAATGAGATAGAAATTACTATGATTGAAGGGGGTCGCGCAAAAATAGTTTTTCTTGATATTGCAATTAAGTAATGCGAGTGGTTTATGTGTTTAAAAATATTAGATCATAAGGCTTAAAGTGAATAGTATTCTAAAATATAGAGTAACGAGTTTAGAGAGGTGGGGTCATAGAGATCAAACGCCATATACCATTGAAGAACTCGAAAAAATAAAAGCAAGTGGCTATAATGCGGTTTTCATAAATGGCGGAAGCGGCATGGGGCCGGACTCTATTTCCCCTGAAATGTTTATTAAGTCAGATGTAATACCTGACTTAATGCCTAAGACTATCTCAGTACATAAAAAAAATATTCATCAAAGAATAAAAAAGACTGTTGAGGCACAATTGAAATGTTGGCTTATGTGGTGGGGTATACCTGGTCCAGATATGTCTTGGGGAACAGGTAATTCCTTGGGTACGAGGTATCTTGACAAGACTTTAAAGTACGAGATGCACCAGCTTCTTAAAAAAACTCCTGATATTTTTGGTAGTCGTGATCCTAAATCTTGTAATTGGCGTGGAAGTCGACCCCTATGCCTAAGTAATCCAAAGGTAAAATCCTATTATAATGATGTTGTTAACCAGCTTTGTTCTGACTACTCTGATATTGATGCTATAACTTTTTTTCCAGGTGACCATAATCCTGATATGTGTGATGATACATGTAGTAGGTGTTCACTTTTTTATACAAGGTGGCAGATCTATGTAGAACATTTAAACGATATCGCTAAGATTGTCGAGGATACTGGGTCGAATATAAAGTTATATGTTATTCTTTGGCATTCAACAGGAGATGCTCGTCATTGGCTTATCGAAAATCTTTCGTCGAAATTTGGGATAATATTGACGGGCAATGACATTATATATCAAAATCGTCCTCCTTATATTAATCAGCCATTTTTGTCAACTCCAATGGAAATTATTGATAAACGATCTCCATGTAAAGGGATGGTATTTGAACAACCATGGATGAATATTTCACAAATTGGTGAAATTGCAATGGATAATTTTAAAGCAGCTCAAGCTATTGATCGAGAGGCTATAGTGTTGCATGAATTCTCGCAGTCTGAAGTCTACGATCCTGTAATAAATTTTCCTTTGCCAGGTAAAATTATTAAGATGTTAAAAAAAGTTGAAGATGTTGGATTTTCTGGATTTATGGATTTTTGGGGTAACTACGGTCCCGTGGAATGGCATGTGAACAATATAGCAATTAAATATTATTTAGAAGATCCAGAAAAAAATGAAGAAGAGATTCTGCTTAAAACTGCTTTAGATATAACAGAAATAAGTAATCATGATCATTTTTTTAATAAAGAAATAATTAGACTCTGGAAATTAGTTGAAAAAGCTGTTGATCAACAGGCCTATTTTACCTGGTTTCAGCGTTTTCATCCTGCAATTGGTAGAACTGGTGCAAGGGGACATTTCTATCAGCCTTTGATTCCTAATTTTATAAATCTAGATAATCGGCTTCCATCTCTTTTTGTTGAAATTGCAAAGAGTTGGCTTGCTGATGGATTGCTCATTGAATTTGCCAAAAGTCAATTTGAGGATATACTTACATTTACAACAATTATTAAAGCCTATGATTTGCTTTGTAATAAAATTCAAGAAGAAGGTAATCAAAGAGCTTACATTTTTATATCAAAACAGAGTTTGTCACTAAAACTATACACAAGTCTTCTAGGTTCTGTTGCTCGAATGTTACTTGTTATTAATTTTTACAATAAGGGAAAAAAAAATGATTTGAGAAATTGTGTGAGTCAGGAAATAGATGCTAGATCCAAACAGATAGAAATCTCAAAACAGATTGGACATGGTGTAAATGCGGAAATTGTAAAGGAAGATATTAGTCTAATGAAACAATATATTCAGTCTAGTGATTTTCCGGAAACATCAATGGATGATTTTAGCATTACATCGACGATTTATGTTAATTAGAATGATAATATTATAACAGTTAACAAGATTGAAACTTTTTTGGCTTGCAGTCAATGTTAGAATTATGATGGAAAGAAGCTTTAAGCAATTTTTAAATTATAAGATAATACAGAAAGATGATAAGGGAATATTATGAAAAAAGAAAAATTAGTGGAAGAGCCTGTAATACGTTATGCAGAGAATCCCATTATAACAGTAGACGATTTGCCAATTTCAGCAAATTCTGTGTTTAATCCGGGTGCTATTAAATTTGAAGATTTATACCTTTTATTGTTGCGTGTTGAATATCATGACAGAATTAGTCGATTTCATGTTGCAAAGTCTAAGGATGGTATTAATTTTGAGATATCTAAGAAATCTTTAGAGTTGCCACAATCGCCCCAATGTAGTCATTTTGAAACGAATATTTATGATGCACGCATTACTTTTCTAGACAATTGGTACTACTTGATGACTTGTTGTGAGTGGTCGGGAGGATGTCGAATTGGTATATGGAGAACAAAGGATTTTGTAAATGTTGAAAGAGTAGGCTATGGTTCTCAGACAGAACAACGAAATGGAACTCTTTTTCCTGAAAAAATTAATGGATTATATGCGAGATTAGATAGACCATTAAATCAGTATGATAATGGGAATATGTGGATTTCATATTCACCGGACCTTATTTTTTGGGGTAACAGTGATATTGTTTTTGAGACTCGATTTCATTGCTGGGATGAACACAAACTAGGACCTGCGTGTGTGCCTATTGAATGCGAAAAAGGGTGGTTGGTTATTTATCACGGTGTTAGAAATAATGCTGCAACAAGTATATACAAACTTGGTGTATGCATACTTGACAAGAATGATCCTTCAAAGGTTTTGGCGAGATCGATTAACTCAATTTTAGGGCCTCGTGAATTATAT
>Ga0154576_1137_pt1 | contig 8627 bp, 5 predicted proteins | sample RifGroF2_FD_116005 | JGI IMG/M metagenome (GOLD analysis project Ga0154576, IMG submission 116005) | Planctomycetes bacterium GWF2_41_51 | reverse complement strand
GCATACTGCAATGTGTATTTTAACGATTTGCGTCCAAATGCCCATTACAGTGTCTCAGAACGACGTCTTGGCTATAGCGAGACAATGAAAAACGCCGGGCTTGAAGTGATGGATCTCACGCCGAATTACAAGGTTGATGATGAGATGGAAAAACAAACAGAATTGTTTTATCAAACCCTCAAAAGCCCAAACAGACCAACGGCAATTCTTTTGTATTGGTCATATTCCATGCCGGCAGTGCAGATGGCGGCGTACAGGCTCGGTCTCAATATTCCCGGAGATTTGTCCGTTATAACGTTTGCGTGCGAATCGCATCAACGTATCGGTTTGACGGCAACGGCAATGCTCGAACCTGAAACAGATATGGGCTGCCAAGCTGTTGCGATGCTCGGACGCAAGATGCACACGAGAGAAAAAAACTCGCCTTCAGTCAAGCTGGATTATCTGTTTTTGGAAATGGGAACGTGTGCGAAACTTTCATAATTGCCCATATCTGAAACCTCAAAATTGAGTCAATTTTGAGGGTGAAAAAGCGCGCTTATTTTTTGCGTAAATGGGGATAAAACAGCCATAAGTCATAAGACCACAAGAACATACGTCAATTTTTCAGAAATCACTAAAAAGTACAAAAAAAGCGAAAAAAAAGTGTAAAAAAAGCGAAAAAAAGTGATGCAAAAGCGTAAAAAAGTGAACGAAAAACGACAGAAGTTCAGGCTATAGAGGATAGAAAAGATTCTACTTTTGACGCAATTTGGATATCTTCATTACTGATTGCGCAAGGGGTTAAAATATGAACTTTTTGAAGGTATGTGAAAGAAGACTTTTTTTTATCGGTTGAGATTGAGGGAAAGAAGGATATAATTTTAATTCAGAATTTTAGAACTCAGAACACAGAACTCAGAATTTTAGAACTCAGAACACAGAACTCAGAAGCGAAAAAAAGGAAGTTAAGAAATAAGGAGGCAAAGAAGAACGACAAAAAAATTCACCACCCGAGAACACCCCCGACTTCTCGAGGGCAGGCTCCGCACAGGATATTATTTAACCGCGGATCCCCGATCAGGTCGAGGACAGGTTTCACGGATTTAATGGATTATATTAACCACCCCCGCATGCGCGAGGGCAGGCTCCGAAACGAATTTGCACCACGAAGCGACGAAGAGCCACGAAGATTTAATTTTATATACTTTAAAAACGAATTTTCGCGAATGATTTTTTGAAAATAAAATATTGCTTGAGCCACAGAGCTAAAGAGTACCACAGAGACGATTGCTTAAACTAAACTATTAATAAAATAGTTTAAATTCAGATTAATCAACCTGCTCCGCAAACGAGCTTGCTCTGCAGTTCTCAAATCTGAATTTTTATCGGCAGAGCCAATAAAGTTTAAGCAATAAACGTTGATGTAACAATGGCGGAAAAGTGGATAGTGAAAAGTGACCCCGGTTAGATAGCTTGAAATCTCAAAGAAGATAACTGACGCATCTAACGGGGCAAGACGGCGGCGGAAGCCGAGAATTTTTAAAAAGGCAGGGGAAATGAAATTGAAAATTTGAATGCCAATCACGTCGAAGACGGGAAAGCATCCCTGCGGGAGATTGAATATTGAAAATAGGTCGCTTTTCCTAATTATTCCTTTTCACTTTTCTTTAGTATAATTAATATATATTATAAAACGTAAATGTTTTGAAACGTTTGAGAAAAGCGAGTACAGGTTCGGGCTATGGTTTTATACATAAAGCTTATTAAATTTTTGTTAATACGATTAAGGTAAAGATTATGCGGCCTTTGTTTTCTACAGATTATGAAATAGACGTTATATTTGGCAAACTTGCCGCCAGTTGTATAATGCTTTTGGGCATCAATTTGGTATGGAAGAGTCTTACTGCAGGTAAGTTTTATTTATCACCAATTTTTTTTGCGTTTGCGATACTTGTCCCTTGCACATATTTGTTCTCCTTGATCACATACAGAATAAAACTTGCCAAATTGGCATTTCAAATCTGGACTGTTTTTATTTTATTACTATTTTTTTCTCAAACGAATAGAATTTTGAATAAATTTTCTAGCTTTTGGGCGGGAATTCTTCCGTATGCTCTTGTAACAGTTTGTATGCTAATAGGACTAAAAGGAATAGGAAGAATCAAAGATGGCAACCAGTTTGACATAGATAAAACTTCCAAGATTCCCGAATCATATCGCAACTTGCGAATACTAGTAGGCTCAGTGGATGGTATTATATCCCTCCTTTCTACATTTATCATTATGGTATTGGCAGGTAAATACTTTCATGATTTTGCCCTTGCTAATTGGCCATCATTTGGAGAACGAAAAATATTATTATTTTGTATAGGTGTGGGTGTAGGATATTATCCCAGTAGAATTATGGGAGCAGTTATTTCTTGTATTTTTACATTTTTAGTTAACTCGTCATATAAGTATTATGCCGAATCAAAATGAGATATAATTGTAGAATCCAAAAAAATGCTTTCCCTGTCTGGTCTTGCTGATGCAGGGTTAAACTTTGGATAACTTAAGGAATCACTATGAAACTCTTACCATTATTGCACTAATTCCATTTGCTTGCGCGTGGCTCGGAACGATCGCTTCCCGTTCGGGGATTTCATAAAACCGCCAACGCTTTGAATAGTTTAAATTCATATCACATCATTCCAGTTGCGGTATTAATTTTGGGAGTGTTCATAATTATATGCAATGTGTGTTTGTTTATTCATCCCTTGATATATAGGTTGCATCATAGAAATATGGATGGTTATAAATATGTTTCTGGTTTTCCCCTTGTTGGCACTATTTTAATTGCTTTTTATTCGCTCATCAGTTTTCCCAAGCCCGAAATGTCAATTTACTTATCTATTCTTCTGCTGATTGATACAGGCGGGCCTTTATGGTTTGTTATCTGTACGTTGAGGCAAAAAGAATTGTGGGAAGGAAATCAAAAATTCAAGGGCAACTTTCAATAATTGCAAAAGCGTGATTTGATTTTTAAATTGCCCACTCCATTGCCTGCCTTGCCGAAAGGCTGCGGGGGGTAAAATGAAAACCATTGGCAATCGCAGTTCGGATGAATGGTTAACAATTTAATTATTTAACCAATGGGCGGCGAAGGCGGAGAAATCGAGGAAGTTAATTAAATCGTCGTGCGGGACTGCTATATCGCAACTCGGATCCCAATCGGAATCGGCGGGGGAAGTCAGCCAGGCAGTTGAAAAATCGTAAAGAAAATTATTATCAATAATTTCAGGGAGTTTTAAATCGTCGGCGAAATAGCCGTAGAGGTAACAAGCTTCGGCCTGCCAAGGGAGGCAGGGTTCGAGCGTGCTTGCGTTCTGGATGTTCATATAATATTTCCACGGATTTTTTATGTAGTTGTATAGGAAATCATAGGCATTGATGTTTCCGCAGAGATAGCCGGGGACGGGGTTTATGTGGTCAAACCAATAGAATGAGTAAATGTCTGTTCCGTGTGAGTAATCGCCGTAGCCGGTGATGAAAATTCTGGAGACGGGGTTTCGGCCGCTAATCCATTCGAGAGCGTCGAGAGCGGTATCACGGTAAACGGTGTTGCCAGTCCATTCATAGACGCGAATCAAAATGTAAGCATAGCAGGCGATTTTACCACTGGAGCCCCAAGTTATGTCGCCGGTGCTGTTGATTGGGATCCTGTATGGGCTTCGTCCGGCGTTAGTAACTAAGGTGTTTGCTAAATTAGTATATGCGGTTCTGATAGCGTTTCTGATGGAAGTATTTACGGGGCGGGTTGTTTCGGCGTAGTCCATGTGGCCTTTGCCGATTGCTGTGATGCCCTGCATAGAAGTTTGCGCACTTGTATATCTCGATGTGAAATAATCGTGATATGTGCTGTTGCCTGTCGCGATATAAAGTTCAATGGCGGCAAATTGTCGGAATGAACTGTCGGAAGTTATGCCGTACGACCATGTAGTGTTTGAGATTCCGCTCTTTGGATTGTATGTAGATGTATGCGCCATAAGCCATGACCATGAAAGTTCTGCGCGGTCAAGTAAATCCTGGGCATAAGTCTCCATTGATGGAATGTCCGCAAAGAGAGGATATGCTTTAGCGAAAATTCCGGAGAGGATGCAAGCAGCGCCTGTTGAGACGTCGGAAACTCTTTGCGCGTATTCAACTCCGCCCTGGCAGATTACGATGAAATGGACGCTGCCATCGGTGTTCTGCATTTTTTTGAACCAGTCGAGTTTGTATTTAATTAAGTAAACAAGATCGTTGATACTGCCGTCGGATTCGGGGAGGTTCAAAACATCGGGGCCGAGTTTCTGTTTCTGGTGTTCGAGCATTTCGAGGAGGAACCAGAGCGTTGTAACGTTATTATGGATGTCGAGGTGCAGGTCGCCAGCATCGAACCAGCCTCCGGCGACGTTGCGGGAAGTTATTCGCCGGTTGTCTGGGTCGTAGTCGTACATCTTTGTCGGGTCGTCATCGTCGTAGTCGTAAACGCAAGTAGAATTGTTTGCGTAAATTGCGGGGCGGGTATGGCCTTCGGCATAGGGTTCGACAATTGCCTCGGCGGAACGAGCGTAATAGAAGAAACGCAGAGTATCGCGAAGCGGGTCGTCGAATATGCGTTTGCCAATTTTGAAAGCGGGAGAAGTTTGCGCCAACTCGGGGCAATGTATGAAATACCTGCCGGGAGTTGTGAACGAAGTAAAATCGGCGTGGTAAACTGTGTCGCCGGTTTGATTCCATGAAGATGAGTATGGAGTTATAAGCTGGAGATTGCCCTGATAAACAACGGCTTGGGTGTCAGCATTTTTTAGCTGGAAATATGTGGGGGCGGGACTGACGGTTCCGGTGAGATAACTGACGAGGGCGATTTTTTTGCTGTTTGGGGTATAGCCAATCTGGTTGACTTTAATCATATCCTTATATTCGTTTGCGATGTCGGGAATGATTTTCATTTTTTCGATGTAGAGCGTGTTGGCTGCGCTGTAGCTGCCGGTAGTTGAATATTCGATGAAGCTGATGCGCGTTAAATCGATATAGGGATTTGCGGCGAGAAAATCGGCCGTTGGGATGTAAACGTCCTGCCATTGAGTTGATGGAGTAACATAATTCGAAAGGCTGACAGAAGCATTGTGGCTGACATAAGAGCCGGGGTAGCCGGAATAGATCGAGTATTTATTCCAAATTGAATAGTCATCGTATAATCTTACCATCAGTCCTGCGCCGGAAGCGATTGCGCCCCATTTTACGCGTAAATAAAGAAGAGGCTGCTCACCATAACGAAAGAAATTAACGGAATGTCCGCCATCGAGTTTGAATTGGATGTTGCACCAGCCTCCGCCGCCGAGTCGAGTGGTAGTGAAGACAAGTGAGCCATCGCCCTGAGACATATCGACTGGGACGTCGCCGCCATTTCCGCCGGTACAATTTAGAAATGTCGCGCCAGTGGGGCCGACCCATGCGTAACCTTTTCCGCTGCCCCAACATGTAGGCGAGCCGACGTTTGAGTTTGCGAGGTCGAAAAAGTTTATTCCGATCGCTTCCTGAACTGCGGGGGCGTTTTGGGTAAAAGAAAAAAGCGTGAGGAAGATTAAGAATATTTTTAAAGCTAAATAACGATGGGGAAAGATAATGGCTGATATATTATTTTCTACTTCCATGAAAACATTATAGTAAAAACGAGTGGGAAATGCAAGTTAAATCGTCTGCACAATCGATTGTAAATGCAATTTAACTGATATTCAAGGGGTAATATGTTTTTTTAATAGCAGGATTGTTATAGTTCAATATACCTTGAGATTGCTTCGGCTGCGGCCTCGCAATGATAATTTATGCGACATCGACGAGGGTTAATGAGCCGGCGAATTTGCGGATGAGTTCGGCGCGGATGTTTTTGTGGTTGGCTGAGGTGAGCATCGGGTCTTTTTCGACGAGTTCGAAGGCGTCTTTGCGGGCCATCTTCAGCAAATCCATATCGTCGATGATGTTTGCGATTTTCATATCGGGCAGGCCGTGCTGGCGGGAGCTTAATAATTCGCCGGGGCCGCGGAGTTTTAAATCGTGCTCGGCTATTTCGAAGCCGTCATTGCTGCGTTCCATAATTTCAAGGCGGCTGTTTGCAGTTTCGTTTTCGGTTTGTGCGACGAGAAGGCAATATGATTTTGAGGTGCTTCTTGCGATTCGGCCGCGGAGTTGGTGAAGCTGTGCGAGTCCGAACATATCGGCTTCTTCGATGACCATTATGGTTGCGTTTGGGATGTCGATGCCGACTTCGATGAGGACGGTTGAGACGAGGCAATGGATTTTTCCTTTGCGGAACTCGTCCATGATTTTTTGTTTGTCTGAGCCGGACATCTGGCCGTGAAGGAGACCGATGGAAAATTCCGGGAAAATATTTTTGCTCAAGTTTTTATATTCGGCGATTGCGGCTTTCACGTCTCCGTTTTCGCTGTCAACGATTCTTGGGTAAACGAAGAAGGCCTGTTTTTTTGCTTTTAGTCTTTCGCGAATGAACTCGTAGGCTTTTGGCAAATCTTTCGGGTGGATGTATCTTGTCTGTACTTCGCCTCGGCCGGGCGGTGAATGGCGGATGATTGAAATATCCAAATCGCCGAAGACGGTCATCGCGAGGGTGCGCGGAATCGGGGTTGCGGTCATGACGAGGCAGTGCGGGGTTGTGTCTTTTCGGAGGCTTGCACGCTGATGAACGCCGAACTTGTGCTGCTCATCGATAATGACGAGCGCGAGGTCGGCAAACTGGATGTCCTGTTGGAGGAGAGCGACTGTGCCGACGATGATGTTTGTTTGGCCGGTTTTGATGGGTTCGAGGACTTCTTTTCTTTTTTCGCCATTGAGGCCGCCGGTGATGAGGCAACGGTTTACGCTGCTGTTTTTGAGGTAACGCTCGATATTTGTAAAATGCTGGGCGGCGAGGATTTCGGTAGGGGCCATTATGGCGACCTGCTTTTTGTTTGCGACTGCGACAAGCGCGGCATAGAGAGCGACGACGGTTTTGCCGCTGCCGACGTCGCCTTGAAGAAGTCGATTCATTGGGATATCTTTTGCCAAATCGACAGAAATTTCATCGATAACTTTGTCCTGGTCTTCGGTGAGCAGGAACGGGAATCTTTTTCTGATTCTCGAATCAATCTGGTCGGTGCGGGTCAGCGGCTGGGCTTTTTCGAAATGACGTACTTTGTATCTGCGAATCGCGAGGGCGGTCTGCATCAGGAATAATTCATCGTATTTCAAACGGCGTTTGGCTTTGTCAATCTGCTGTTGGTCGAGCGGTTTGTGAATCCAATGGAAGGCTTTTTTTCGTTCGATGAGGTTGGATTTTTTTAAAAAAGCAGCATCGTAAAATTCGGGCATCAGTTCTGTGAGGCCATCGAGCGATTCGTGGACGATTTTTTTTATTTGGCCGGTGGAAAGGTTGGCGGTTGCGGGATAGACAGGGCCGCTGAAGTTGTCGGGGATGAGTTCATCATCTTCGACAATCATAAATTTGGGATTTGAAAGCTGGAGCTGGTGCTTGTAAAGCGCGACCTTGCCCCAGACGACGATTTTCACGCCGGGGGTAATTTTGTCCTGTAAATATCTTCCGTTGAACCAGATGATTCGGCAGAGTCCTGTATCATCATTTACATAAGCTTCGAAATATGGGGGACGGCGCCAGGCCTGCCAGTCGGTGCTTTCGACGAAACCGGCGAGAGTAACGGTGTGGTTTGGTTTTAGCTGTTCGATTTTAACCGGCGGGGGTGCGAAGAACCAGTCGCGCGGATAGTGTTCGAGCAAATCGGAGGCGGTCTTTACTTCGAGTTTTTCGAAAGATTGCGCTCTTGCGGGGCCGACGCCTTTTAGAAACTGCACCGGCATATCGAGTGTGATGCTATTCAATCCATTATCTGTCATTATTATTCCGTGTAGCCGAATTTTCCAATCATTTTAACAAATCTGCATCCGCAAATAGTCCTGGTTTTGAAACCATCAGGAGTTTTTTCCATGGCAACAAGTTCCTGCACGAGTTCCGGACCTACCGGCAAAATTGCCAGGCCGCCGATTTTAAGTTGGTCGGCTAAAGGCTTTGGCAAATCCGGCGCGGCGGCAGTGATAATGATTCTATCAAATTGTTTGTCGGTCGGCCAGCCGCAAGTTCCATCTCCGATGTGAAAACTTATATTTGAGATGTTCAGAGCATTTAAGACCTGCTGGGCACTTATGGAATGACGCTGGATTCTTTCGATAGTATAAACGTGGCGGGCAAGAGATGCAAGTATCGCGGTCTGGTAGCCGCTGCCGGTTCCGATTTCGAGGACGTCGCAATATTTATTGACTTTTAATTCCTGCGTCATTAAGGCGACAATGTAGGGCTGGCTAATGGTCTGGCCGGCGCCGATGGGGACTGGATTGTCGGCATAGGATTGGTCCCGGAATTCAGCGGGGATGAAATCTTCCCTGTGGAGAGAGCCCATAACTTTCAAGAGTTCGGGGTCTTTGATGCCGCGAATCTGGAGCTGGTTTAGAACCATATCCCGTCTTTGGGCGGCAAGTTTATCCTTTTCATTTATCGGCTGCATAATATAATATTGGCGGTATAAATCTTTTTTGCAAATTAAAATTTTTCATGG
>Ga0154576_1040_pt1 | contig 10323 bp, 8 predicted proteins | sample RifGroF2_FD_116005 | JGI IMG/M metagenome (GOLD analysis project Ga0154576, IMG submission 116005) | Planctomycetes bacterium GWF2_41_51 | reverse complement strand
AAAGAACCGGCCTGATCTATTTTGAGAAGACCGGTAACGGCCGGGGCTGCAATAAGATCGCTTTTATCTTCAGCGGCTTTCAAGAATATGCTTCTGAATACTTCACCTGCTGACGCTCTATAGAAACTGTCATTTCCGCAAAGTCTTTCCATTTCTTCAAGCAGACGAATCCTGACCTGCTCATTCTGTGCTTTTACATAATTTGCAGCGATAAATTCCATGTATGGTTTCACATGCGACGCTTCAAGCCCATTCTGCAAAAGCAGATTTCGAATAACTTCTGCCGAGACAACAGGATTTTCATCTTTGAAAAAAGCGACAGCATTTTTTAAAGTTTCAATTCTTACTTTCGGATTAATCTGCACATCGGAACCTGGAGACAGCGCAAAATTACATACGTGTCCAAGTGATACGAGAATTTCAGTTTTAACTTCCGGAAGTGTCTCGGCTTTAAGCTGCTCGAGCAGTGCGTCTGCCGAATTAATATTTGTCAGCAGTCCCAATAATTTAGCCGCCGCAAGCCTTACCAGCGGGTCAGAATCTGATACAAGAGCTACAAGAGGTTTTTGCAATACGTCTATAGGCAGCAGTTTGCCGCTTTTCTGCCACATATTGATTTTTTCAATAGCCCACAATTTAACGGAGCTTTGTTCGAATGTCAGGTTCTCGGCTACGAATTTTGCGCGAACGCTGTCATCGGCCATTGCCAGATAAATATTGTCCAGCGAAGTTAAATATTTTTTCTGCCATTTGATTACTTCTTCGTTAAGTTTTCGGATTTTATCCTGACCGCAAAGTAATCTCTCACGAATAATATCAAGTTTTCCTCTTTCAATGTCTTTGCGAATATTCTGCCATTTTTCTCTGTCGGAACCTATCGGCATCCATTCCTGCAATGCTTCAACAGCGGCCGAAGATACAACTGCATTATTGCTGTCCATCAAAGCGATCAACTGCAATACAGTTTCTCTGTCCGGCCGAATTTGAAACGCATAAACTGCATTTTTTTTTGCCAGGTCCGTCGTTTCATTATTTTTGATTATCTGTTCAAGATGCTGCTTTATTTCTCTATAGTTGTAAATCAATGTTGCCTGTGCCGCAAGACGGGCGGTTTCGGTGCTTTGACCTTTGATTAGATTCATCAAAGGCTGAATAAAATCTTCTTTTTTTACAATCAGATTGGATGAACTTCTAAATCTGCTTATCGCTTTACAGACCGAACTTGCCGCTGCGAAATTATCGTTCGTCCCTAAAGCATCAAGCAGAATTTGTCTGGCGTGTGGTGAAGTGCTTTCTAAAAGTTCCACAGCAGTGGAAATTCTGATTTGTTCGTCGGTAGAATTGGACAAAGTCCAATGGTTAATTTTCAATTGATTATCGTTTTTATTTTCGACGTTATCCGGAGCTGAAAATAATAATACAGGCAAAAACAGCATCAACAGAAGCGATGCTGTAAAATATTTAATATTTAATTTCACCGGGTTAGACAAAAACATAATCCTTTACTCGCCTTTTTTTAATAAGTACGTTTATATATATTTTATGTTCACCAAAAACGATTGCAAATAAAATATCGTTTTTTTTAATAACTCAGTATTTTTCGTACAATCGCCGCTGCTGCTTCAGGATTTGCTATTGCGGCGCATTTTTGCCTCATATTCTCGCGTTTTTCGTCATTACTCATAATTTCACAAAGCACAGGCCATAATTTCGCCGCAGTTTTTTCCGTATCGCATAAATCATCGACAATCGCTGCACAGCCGGCATCTACCAGAAACTTTGCGTTAAGCCTTTGATGCATATCCTTATGATAAGGATATGGCAGGCAAATCGCGGGCGTACATGATGCCGCAAATTCCGCTACGCTCATAGCGCCTGCCCTGCCGATAACCAAATCCGCAGCAGAAAGCAGCCCCGGCATATCGTCGCAATAATCAAGTATTTTATGACTTATATCACATTGCCTATACAATGCTCGGACCGCATCATAATGAGCAATGCCCGTCAAATGAACAATCTGCCAACTCGCATTAAAAATATCCAGCCTGTCAAGCAGATAGCCAATAACGTTGTTAATATTTAGTGCGCCGCCGGACGCTCCGGTAACAAGAAGAATTTTCTTTTTTGGACTAAGCCCCAATGACTCCACAGTTCCGGAAATGTCGGGATTAAAAAATTCTTTCCGAAGCGGGCAGCCTGTAACAATTACTTTTTTATTGTTCAATCCGAAATAATTCTTCGTTTTGGTGAATTGAACGAAAATATCTTTAGCATATCGTGCCAAAAAGCTGTTCGCTTTGCCGGGAATTGAATCAATATTGAGCATCGCGACAGGGATATTTAAACTTCTTGCCGCCAGAACAGCGCCGGTCGAAACAAATCCTCCTACGCTGAACATTATTGATTTTTCATTGTTGTCATCCAGGATAGTTTTTTTTACGATTTTTTTCGCAGCAAAAACTGATTTCAAAAACATTAAGAATTTTATTGGATTCCCTGAAAATCCGCCGACTGGTAACGCGATAAATCGATGCCCCGTCACTCCAAGTACCCTTGCATCAATCGGTCTTTGACTGCAGAAAAAAGTAATTTTGCAATTTGGTTCTGTATTTAAAAGCTCCTGCGCAACCGCAAGAGCCGGGTAAAGATGCCCGCCTGTACCGCCGCCCGCAAAATAAATATGTGTCATAAAAAACCTAAAACTAAATAAAATAAAATTAACTTCTCCTGGCAACAGATGCAAGAATCCCGGCTGCTGCCGCCGTCAAAAGCAGATGCGTTCCGCCTGCGCTTATAAACGGCAGTGCGATTCCTTTTGTCGGCAAAAGCCGCGTTACAACTCCAAGATTCACAACTGCTTGCAAACAAATCGTAAAAGTAATTCCAAATGCAAGCAGCTTGCCGAAATCGTCAGGGCATCTTTGGATAATTATTATTCCCATAATCAGGAACAGAATAAACAGCAATATCAGAAAACATACTCCGACAAAACCAAGCTCTTCTGCGACTATCGCAAAAATAAAATCAGTCGTATCTTCCGGCAAATGTCCGTACTTGCTGATTCCTCCGCCAAGTCCTTTGCCCAGCAAGCCCCCTGTCGAAACAGCGATAAGAGACTGCCTGATTTGATAACCGCTGGTTTGTGCGGTCGAATCACCCGGCTGAGTGAAAGATTTTATTCTTTCCATTCTTTCTGGTGATGAAAGTATCGCAAGTGCAAAAGCAGCCGCCAAAACAGGTAAAGGCGTAATGAAATGCCACCATTTACCGCCTGCCATAAAAATAATTGTCAGACTGAGAATTGCCACAAATAATGCCGTGCCGAAATCCTCTTTAAGGATTAGCAAAGTCACTATGCCTATGAGCATCAAAAGAGGCATAAATCCTTTGAAAAAACTCCGAAGGTTTTTCCCAGCCATTACTGAAACTGCCGGCAAAAACAAAACCATTGCCCATTTTGCCAATTCCGACGGTTGAAAGTTCAAAGTTATAGGACCAACTCCCACCCTCAGCCAACGTCTTGCATTATTTACGGTAACTCCTATTCCGGGAATCAAAACCACAATCAACATTATAATGCTGATTACCAGTAGATAAACCGAAGGGTTTTTAAGCCAGCTTTTTAAAGTGCCTTTGCCGAGAGATAATTTACGATAATCAACTAAACTAATGATAAATACTAAGAAAATCGATAATATGAAAAATAATGCCTGTCTGAACTCCGGATATGTGTAAAATTTTGTAAGGTCGTATTCGATATCAATTCTGGCGCTTGCGCTGAAGACAAAACAGGCCCCCAAAGCCATAAGCGTTACAGCAAGGCAGACTGTCATATTCGCAAAAGTTTTGTTCTCAATCGGTATTTTCACGTTAAAAGTTTTATCGGCATTAAACCAAATAATCAATCACAAAAGTATCCTGCTGAAATCATTATTTGTGACACCGATTTTTTCGAGCATTTTCAAATGCGGCCAAAGTTCGCCAACTTCGTACATATTGTGGCAATCGCTCGAAAGTGACAGTTTAACGCCGGAATTGATACACATCTCCACAAATTCCGCTTCAGCCTCCTGACTGTGAAAATTCACCTCGGCGGCAGTTTTGCTCTGCCTGAGCATTTTAATAACTTTTTCAAACAAATCCCGCTTTACCCCGCTTCCCGACCTATGAAACATACGAAACGGGTGAGCGAGCACATTTACGCCGTTTTCCAGAATAGCTTGTGTCCTGCGAAGATATTCCTCTTCGACCAATTTCCAATCGACCGGCTCTTTCCACATCTCCTCCAACTTGTGAATTGAGCCTATGAAAAATCTCGCTTTTGCCCTATCGGCGGCTCTTATCATTGGCCTGCCTGCATAATCAAAATCAACTTCAAGCCCTATAGATTCAGCGGGAACATTATTTTTCTTAATCAATTCGAAATATTTAGGCATCCTATTTACATTTTCTTCTATACCGACAAGACCTTTTACATAACACTGGCCTGTCCAAAATGAATCTTTGTCGAAATAAAGCTGTCCACTGTGCTCCGTGAAAACAACGTCCGCCAATCCGAAATCCTTGTATATTTTCAAAATCGAAGCAACATCCATGTTTTCTGAACAGTACGCAAACTGCGTGTGAACGTGCCGGTCAATAAGACCAAGTTCCGACGGTATTTGAAGATTATCAACTGCGGCAGTTACTTTTTCATCATCGATATCGATAATCATATATTTGAACGGCAAAACACAAACCGCGGGAGATGCGATAAAATTTATTCCCTGTGAATGAATGTGCCCGATACCTTTGTGGTAATGGCCTGAAATGAACATCAAAATGTTATATTTTTTCATTTCGGCGATTATCTGCTCTGCGTTTATATAATTATATGGCGATTCCGACATCCCGGGCGGAAATAAAGGAACGTGCTGAAGGCTGATAATTGGTCCGTTGAAATTAGCTCTTGCCGACTTGAACCGACTAATCTGATTGCCACTTCTGCTTGCGCAAAATCCCGGCTGCTCGGGGTCATCAAAAATAAGAAAACGAACTCCGCTGATATCAAATTGGTCTTTGCGTTCGAAAACACTGTAGAAATATTCTGCCGAAGGGTCATGATTTCCGCGAACTGCGATATATGGGCAAGCCAGTTTATCAAGAATTTGATGTATCTTCGGCAGCCAATCCCGCGCCATCTGGCTGTCGCCGCCATCTACTAAATCCCGCAAATTATTGCGGCATCTGGTTTTATCCATCTATTGAACCGATTTATGGCTCTAAGCAGCAAACTTTCCGCAAGTTCGCCTCGCAATTCCGGATTTTCAGCGCTGCCAGGCGCGTGAATATCAGAAACTATTGCTATTCTCAATTTCATACTTATAATTCCTGGAACCTATTTACGAATTTTAAGTACTATATACTATATTATAATTTATTAAAGCAGTTAAATTGCCTATTACGCCTTATCATTTTGGACCATCGGGTTTAATCGGATACGTCTTCCGCAAATGGATAGATTTTCCGGTGTTCGTGCTCGCAAATGTAATCGTCGATTTTGAAGTATTAGCAGTAAGTCATTTCAATCTCGGCTGGCCCATTCACAGGTATGCACATACTTTTCTTATCGGAGCTTTAGTTGGCGCCGCGTGGGGACTCGTAGCTTTTTTATTCAAGCCGGTTATGAATTTCGGCATGAACCTCCTCAGAATAAATTACAAATCGGATTTTAAAAAAATGCTTATTTCAGGCGTTCTCGGAGTTTGGCTGCATGTTTTAATTGATGGTTTTTATCATTACGACGTAAAGCCGCTATGGCCGTATAAAGTTAATTTTCTTTGGAAATTAATGTTACGTGAACATATAAAAACCGCATGTCTGATTTGCCTTGTGATTTTTGTTTTTCTGTATATGCTGCCGACCTTCAAACAGGCTTTCAAGAAACGCTAATACTATTCCTGTTGAGAAATAGCAATCTTCATCGTTTTATCTTTGTAAACAATCTCTTCACTGCCGTCATATTCAATCCATTTTTCAATTAATGCGGTTTTGTCATCATCGACAACTGCTGTTATACTAAAATCATAAAGTTCCAGGCCGTCTTCTTCACCGGTGAATTTCCATTGTACAACAACAGGTTTGCCGATTTCTGACCTGCACTCAATTTTACCAATGATTTCGGATTCAGTCTGGAGTTGTTCTGGTGTAAACAGAGGAGCAGCACAATTGCTATTGGGGTCACTGCCGTTGTAAATAATCTGTACCATCCCTGCCATTTCAGGCAACTTACTATCTTCCAGAGTTTTCAATTTTTTGTGCAGTGAAAAAGTCGTGGCGGAATTAATAAACAAAAGCACACCGATGATTGTTAAAAGAACCGCCAGCCCCGCCGATGATGTTGCGATACCTGTAATAGCAAATCCTTTGCCGCGAAGCTGTCCGCCGGATTTATTGATCCTGTTAAGAGAGATAATTCCGAATACAAGTGCTATTATCCATACGATACCGAAGACGCCAAGAAGCGCAAAAGTACTTATGCTCAATATCATTGAAGTAATGGCCATACCGCTCGTCTTGATTGGTTTACTATAAACGAACACTCCGCCGCAGCTTTGGCATATAGCCGCATTTTCGAGATTATCAGCACCGCATTTTTGACAATACATATTTTGCTCCTTCCAGCAATGCTATAATAATAACAAACAAGCCAATAAATGCAATAAGCTATTGTTTTTTCAGAAAGTCTTTAATTTCATTAAGTAAATTGATAGCTTGAATCGGCGTAAGATTATTTACATCAAGACTCTTGATTTTTTCGAGAACGTCTTTTTCTTTTTGGTCGAAAAGCATAGCAGTTTCAGGCTCTTTCGTCCTCTGCTTTGTAAATTTTTCGCCGCCGGTTTCTTTTTGAAACGTGTTTTCAAGCTCAGCCAGAATTTCTTTACTTCTTTCGAGAATGGTTTTTGGAATCCCCGCTAACTTAGCCACGTGAATACCATAGCTCTTGTCCGTCCCTCCGGCCACAATCTTGTGCAGAAAAACGACCTCATCCATCCATTCGCGAACTGCGACATTGCAATTCTTCACATTTACCAGTAGTTCCGCCAATGCCGTAAGTTCATGATAATGCGTAGCGAAAAGCGTTCGGCATTTTATATTGTTTGCGATATGTTCGGTTATTGCCCATGCTAAAGACAAACCATCATAAGTACTTGTTCCCCTGCCAACTTCATCGAGAATAACAAGCGATTTTTCCGTCGCATTATTTACAATATTTGCCGTTTCGGTCATTTCAACCATAAACGTAGATTGGCCTCGCACGATTTCATCTGATGCACCGACACGCGTAAATATCCTGTCAGCCAAACCGATAGTCGCCTGCTTTGCGGGAATAAAACTTCCCGTCTGAGCAAGCAAAACCAGCAATGCGGTTTGCCTTATATACGTGCTTTTACCGCTCATATTCGGGCCGGTAATAATCATTACATCTGCATTATTAGAGATGCCAAGCTCGACATCATTGGGCACAAATTCGCTGCCGAGAATCTCCGCAAGCACAGGATGCTTCCCATCAGTGATAGCCAGTTCTGCAGCGTTTGTCATTTTGGGCCGCGTATAATTCTGCGAAATGGCAAGTTGCGCAAAAGCAGCCAGGCAATCAACCATCGCTACAATCTCTGCAAGCGACATAATCTTTTGAATGAATCCGCAGCATTGAACCCGAAGCTGCTCGAAGATTTTCTGCTCAAGTTCAAGACTCTTTTCACCCGCTGTCAGAATCTTATCCTCATATTTTTTCAGTTCATCCGTTATATACCGCTCGGCATTTTTAATCGTCTGCTTGCGAACATAATCGCTCGGCGCCTTATCGGTATTGGAATTTGAAATTTCAATATAATAGCCGAAAACATTATTAAAACCGACTTTCAGATTGGCAATACCAGTTCGTTCGATTTCCCGCTGCTGATATTGTGCAAGCCATGTTCGTACATCCTTTGAAATATTCCGCAATTCGTCAAGCTCGGCATTGAACCCCGCCTTTATGACTCCGCCATCGCGCAGATGGGTCGGACAATCATCCCCAACTGCCGATTCGAGCAAAGCCGCAAGTTCCTGCATCGTATCGCAATTTTTCGCCAGCCGCACAAAAATATCCGCGTTTAATCCGGCAAGATTCTGCTTCAAAGGCTCAGCTTTTTTAAGACTTTGTGCAAGGGCAAGCATATCTCTCGGCCCCGCCCGCAAAGTACTTATCCGCGCGACGATTCTTTCGAGGTCTGCAAAATTTTTCAAGATGCCGCGTATCTGTTCGAGCGAATTTTTCTTTTCTATTAATTCTTCGACTCCATCCTGCCTTAATTCGATAGCTCCCAAATCGCACAAAGGCATACAAATCCAATGCCGAAACATCCTGCCGCCCATACCTGTTAGTGTTCGGTCAATGGTCTCGGCCAGTGAACCTTTGCCGCCGCGAATCGTCGAAAGAACCTCGAGACTCCGCAATGTAACCTGGTCAATTTGAAGAAATTTTTTCTGCTCAACTAATTTAATCCCAGATATATGCCCAAGCGCGGTTTTTTGTGTTTCTTTTAGATATTCGACTATCGCGCCGGCCGGACTTATAACTCCGCTGCCGTCTTTTATACCGAATCCTTCGAGAGTCTTTGTTCCGAAATGCTCTATAAGCCGTTTATACGCATCGTAAGGCTCAAAATACCATCCCGGCCGATACGTTATTGTTGTGCTGCCGGAGCGTTCAATTTGTGATGCGAGTTTTTTTATCTCTTCGCTGAACAACTCACCGCGAGCATCGGGCAAAATACATTCAGCCGGAGAAATCCGAAGAATTTCATCCACCACCATATTTTCCGGTATCATTCGTGCAAAAAAATGGCCTGTAGAAATATCGACCCAGCTAATCGCGGCGTGTTTAGAATTCAATCCAACCGCACAAAGAAAATTATTTTGCTTTTCTTCAAGCAGCATGTCATCTGTAAGGGTGCCCGGAGTAATAATCCTTATTACATCGCGTTTGACAACTCCTTGCGCCATTTTAGGATTTTCGATTTGTTCACAGACCGCGACTTTATAGCCTGCCTTGATCATCTTCTTCAGATAGCCGTCAACCGCGTGAAAAGGCATACCTGCAAGCGGAACTGGATTTTCGCCCTTACTCCTGCTCGTTAGCGTAAGACCGCAAACCTGCGAACAGATTTGCGCATCTTTGTAGAATGTCTCATAGAAATCCCCCATCCTGAAAAACATAATGCAGTCAGGGTATTTCTTCTTGAAAGTATCATACTGCTTCATTGCAGGCGTTAATTTTTCAGGTTGTTGTGTCATGGAAGTAATTATACAAAAAAAGTGCTTTTTAACAACCCTCTATAAAAAAAGCCCTAATTAAAGGGCTTTTTATGTTTTCAAATATTTGTGTAAGAAATCACACTTTTTTTCTTCTTAATAAGACAGTACCCACTCCAATCAAAAAGATGGTCGCCGGTTCAGGCACAACTTCGCATCCATAAGTCAACACAGTCGGATGCGTTCCATCTTCAAGGACAACTCCGCCGCGATAGAGATTTTCTTCAGCGACAAAAACAGTACAATCTTCAGAAACGGTGAAAGTCGTTAATACACCCATTACCGGCGGTGGCTCCGCACCCGGTGCATACAAAGACCCGAATTCCAATGTCATACCGTCTGTACCAATTCCGCCCAAAGCACCCGGGTTTTCCGGTCCTACGATGGGAGTCCCCAAATCTCCAATATCTCCCACAGGAGGAATCATTATGTCGCCCGGGAAAATGCCATAACCCGGCCCCGGACCTTCAAAATAGTCACCAATAGAAAGAATTACCCCATCACTAATAGTAATATTTAATGCGAAAGCTCGAACCAAAAAGGACTCACCTGAAGCATCATAGCTTAGCTGAACAATGTGATTGCCTAAATCCTGGCATGAAATAATTACCGCCCCAGATGAAAGCGATGCCGTCAAAAAAAATGACAAATAAACAAAGTATCTTCTTCATTCTCTTCCTTCCAAAGAAACCATTAATTATACAAAAACTTCGTATTTTGTCAATTTAAAAATAATTTAGTCGAATATAAGATCATGAAATCAAAGAACTTGTGAGCAATTCACCTATCAATCCTTTAACTTGCTTTTTATCTTGTGCCAAAGCTATTCGCCGAATTATTTCCCTCTGTCTGCCGGTAAAACAAACTGTCTTTTTCAAATCATATTCGGTAACGCCCAGAGCATTTTCAATTTCATCGATAAGCTCTTTTACTCCTGTACCTGTCTTGGCGCTAATTTTCAAACCATCTGCCGAAACATTT
>Ga0154576_1036_pt1 | contig 10354 bp, 13 predicted proteins | sample RifGroF2_FD_116005 | JGI IMG/M metagenome (GOLD analysis project Ga0154576, IMG submission 116005) | Planctomycetes bacterium GWF2_41_51 | reverse complement strand
AATCATACAGAGAATAATTATTTGCCCGATGAAAGTAAAATCTGAGCCTGTATCTTTCACGACAAGTCCTGTTACGCAGGTGGCGCTTGTGGAAGTAAACAGAGCGTCGATAAAGCTAAGTGAAGGTGTTGCATGGCTTTTGGGAAGCAGCAGCAGGATCGCACCGATGAGTATGATAACAATAAAACTTCCAACGAAGGTCAGTGCAGGGCTTTTCCCGGAAGCTGCCAGGTTAATGCCTGTTCTGCATACTTTCGTGATGATTTGCAGCAGCAGATAAATTCCGAGGAACCATAACAGACCTGCGGTGTAATAAGATATTAAAGATGCGGCCAGGAAAAGGAACTCAAACCAGAAGGCGTGCAGGTAGTCTATTTTAGAACGTGCATTAAAGAATCTTATAATTTTTTCAATTAAAAATAGAACTACAGCAGCGATTAATATCGCATACATCATTGTGTCTGAAAGTAATGGCCTGTAAAAGCCAAGCTGCGCAAGCGCTGTAATGACGACAATGCTGGTGACGGTAATATTTGTAAGTATCAGTACCCGTTCAAGAGTTTTGTTTCTGTAAATGATATCCATATCAGCATCATTTTATCTCATTATCGGGGGTAAATCCAGTGGAAATATGCGCATAAAAAAAGCCGTTTCTTTTGTGGCGAAACAGCTTTATTATTGCTAATTGTCGTTTTTTTTATGTTTTTTTTAATCGACCGAAATAGTAGTTTATTTTAACCAATTAGGTACGGAATAATTGTTGGTAGCAAATGGATTTTTTTCGGAGTTTCCGTTGCCAACCATCAGGCAATCATTAATATTAATGTTTGAACCGCTGAAAAATATATCAACCGAAATCAATGGCGAGCTTTCTGAAAGCAAAGCTGTAATAAAGTCGCTGCTATTGTTTTGTCCGGCAGCGGTAATGATGAAAATATTATCAACTTTGGAATCTGAGCATTTAAGCTGGACTAATTTTTCAGCAAGTTCAGATGAAGCATTCTTATCAATTTTAGAGTTGTTTGTTTCAAACGGCATAGCTAAAACCGATGAAGCTAAAATAAATACTAAACATAATATATAAAGCTTTTTCATATAAATCTCCTTCTTTATTTATTTACTTTTTTTTCCGATGAAAACTATTGAACCTAAAGCCAGCAGAGCAACTGTTGCCGGTTCGGGAACAACTCCAACTGAAATCTGAAAAGCTGTTTGACTGACTGACGCGATAGTAAAATTTTCTGCATAAGCGGTCAGTTTACTGAACATTTCAATATGTATTGCATTGCAGTTAAGGCTTGATATTGACAATGAACCGTTCCAAACAGGATTGGTCTGTGCTGTATCGAGGTCTTCATCAAAAATATTGCTGCTATTGTCGAGGTCAGTAACTGTTAGTGTGCCGATAACATCAACGGAGCTGAATGCGATAGAGAATAAATCGCCAATCGCTATAATGCTTATATCGGTGATTGTATAGCCTGTCTCGGCAATCAAGTCGAACTCCAAAACATCATAAACATCGACACTTCCCATGCCGATTGATACGGCATCGAATTTTGAAGGACTAAAAATGAAAGTGCTAAAGTTGTCTATCCTCGGAACACCGAAAAGTCCAAATTCACTTTGCCCATTTTCCCAACTAAAATAATCTGTTGAACCGCTCCAGCCGACCGCTCCTGCATCACTGGTAAAAACCAAGCAAATACCAATGGCAATAAGCGACACTACAGCTTTAGGATGCTTTTTTGTGAGGAAAAATACTAAACTGCCGAAGGCGAAAATAGTTACAGTTGCAGGTTCAGGTATCAGGATTTCAATATTTATACCGCCGGCTGATGCTCCTAATTCATTTATTTCTATAAATGAACTCCCGCCGGGCGAAGCATAAGCAACGAGAGTGTTTGAAATCACGACTTGAATACGCGACCATTCAATTCCGGTGATTACAAGCTGACCGTCCCACGAACCTGAACTGCCGGCATAATTTTTCGCAAAAAAATCAATTTGCTGTTCGGCTGTGTCCAAATTTGTAACTGTAATATTACCCATTGCATAAACAATGGCTGAGCCTTCAGCGCTGTACTGGCCATAATCAGAAATAACGATTCCCAAAATGTTCTGGCCGATTGGAGCGGTGATGTCAAAATGCAAATTCTCTCGCACATACTGAATCCCCGGGGGACTTTCTGCAACGAAATCTTCAGGAGGAAAATTAAATGAATTTTCACCGGCAAGCGTTGGTTGGCCAAAAAATTCATAGTCGCTGCTGCCATTCTGCAGTTTGATGCCGCTGTCGGTGGTTACATCATTCCAGTAAATTACAGCTTGCGCATTACTAACAAAAAATGCAGACTGCAGCAATGGAATTAAGGAAAGCAGGAACAACGTTGGTAAACGCAGAAGAAAACGGGGGATCCTTGTGGAAAATGTTCTCGTATGCATACAATACCTCTTCTCATTCATAAAATAACTTCTTCAACTAAACTTCTGCATCCCGTTTTCTCAACCTCCCGAAACCAATACGCGCAATAAGCGCAGACTCTAACTGAGTTTTCTCATCCCAAGGGTAAAAACAAAAAAAAACGCAATGAACCACCGCAAAGATGGTACGCGTTTTCTCATCCATCCCAATTACAAAAAGTTTTCTCGTCCAATACTGCGGGGAATTGTACTACGTTTGGAGTAGTTTGTCAAGAACAAAATAATATTTCTTCAAAACATTGTCGACAAATCTTGAATTATTTTCTTAAGCTATTTTCTGTAAAAGAGTAATGTTCCGATAATAAGAAGTGAAATTGTTGCAGGTTCAGGGATACAAAGCGTGTCAATTACAAGGTCATCGACATAAATTGAACCGCTGATATTAATAATTTCAAATGATGTGTTGTGGTCTAAAATGATTTCATAAGTGCTATGAATCCAGTAATCGTTGAGCCAGGTATAACTGACATGTGAGGTAAAGGGGCCAATTTGAGAGCCGGTGTCATCTTGCAAATAAATAACTGGAGCACCGCCTTGCTGCTGAGAACGCCAGGTGAGTTGAATCCAAATGTGTTTTTCGGAAGCAGGCTGGTCATAATTTACAACATAAGCATCGATTCCGCTGCCTGAAAGCTGCCAGATGCCTGAGCCTCCGATTAGACCGTAATAATCAAACTGATTATACTCGGCCAGCCAATTTGATTGCGGGGAAACTGTTACATGAGTTCCAAGAAAAGAATCATATCCTGCTGAATCAGGTTCAATTGGGCCTGTTCCCGAATTACCGAAACTCCAGACCTGCCAGGTTGTATCCAGTCCCGGCGTAAGCCACCACGACGGAGGATCAATGTCTATTGCGGTTGCGCGTACATTACCAGCAATAAAAGTAATTAAACACAATATTAGAATCTTTTTAATAATTTTTCTCTGTCTTAATAGCTTCCGTGCGGATTATTGAAAGTGCTTATCTTTTGAGACAAACGTCAATGATTTGATTTTTCTCTACCCCAAATATGGAAAAAATTGTACCACAATTGGGTGCTTTTGTCAAGAAAAATGTTAAAATAGACAGAGTGGTTAATTGGGGAAACAGGGTAACAAAAAGAATTGTGTAAGAATTATTTGGCGCGAATTGGACGTTTTTTGAATGTTACCAGAATTGTGCCAAGTCCGAGAATAACCAGTGTAGCAGGTTCAGGAAAAGGTGTGAGTTGTACGGCGGCATCGCCATCGATTACTTCATTTTTAACACATTCATTTGAACCCCAGTATTCAGGAAAGTCTACAAAAGAGTTTGTGTTATATGAAGCATTCAAAGGATAGTTTGCATGAACGTTCAGAACACATAAAAAGACTATCGCCGATAAAGCTATAACCTTAGTCATATAATCTCCCGTAATAGTAATTTCCTCCCGCCATAGATGCGGAAATAGATGCTGAAATCATCCGATAAAAAGCGTTCTATAATCTTTTAATGATTAACTGAGCATTGAGTTTTACGTCTTTATAAAAAACATAATAAATAATGCCGTAAGTGCCAAATTGCCGCGCAGTGAGTTTCTAATGGTGTGCACTGATTCTCAAAATTAATAATGAAAAACCAAGAAAGAGGATTGTCGATGGTTCCGGTGCCGACTCGTACGTGTAAAAAATTGTTACAGAGCCGTCGATAGCTGCAGGTGAAACGGCGTAACACATTCCATTTATATTTCCATAATTAATCCATTGCATTACAGAATAATTGATGCTGAAAGTGTCTGTTCCTAAAAATCCTTTGCCGCCCAAAGACCAAAAAGCTTCATCTACTAATCCCCATTTAAAATCAATTGCGGAAATGCCGCTCAACGCTAATCCATCCGGAAATGATGGATCGAAATTAAGTAAACCATCACCATTGTCGGGGGATAAATTGAAGGATTGGCTGTGAATCGCATATGCCTGGTTCACACAGGGCAGGTATGAAGAATCTAATAATATTACATCTTTCGAATTTATGAATCCGATAGCTCCGAATTGGAAAGTCCCAGCGATAGCGTTAGGGCTGTCGTTATCAAGTACGAGCATTCCGCCGTTTGTTTGAAGACGCAGCAAAACACAAATAGATTGCAAATTATCAGCGCTGCCATTGAATTGATTGAAAATTAATGAGCCGTTTAAATTGCCAATACCGTTGAAAGATTGAGTCTCTGAGTATGTAGCAGCGAAGGCGGCGGTTGAAAACAATACAACGATTAGGAAGAAATACTTAGCCATAAATTCCTCAAAAAATAAAATAAACCAAGTGTAAACAAACGGAATATACTTACGAAGTGTTTCTTCTTTGTTCCTTCAAATGTATAATTACATTGAAGAAAGGATAATGCAAGATATAAAAACTACATAAACGACTTTACTGAACCCCCCCGATAGTGCCATAGGTAAAAATGCTTAGATGAACCTGCATACAGCGCAAAAAAAAGCCCCGCATCATACGGGGCTTGAAAAAAATCATAGGCGGATTTTTTTCTCTATTAACTTCTTCTTCTTTTTAATAAAGATAAAGCACCAATCGTTAGTAAAGTTACAGTTGTCGGTTCTGGAATATTTGCGCCGTCAGTTCCTATGGCTCCTTCGTTGATAGGCGGTTCATCGCCATAGTTACTTAAGGTATCTAATACTCTTAAGTCTCCGGCAACAGGTGAAGCTTCAGAACTGAAAACAAGGAAAGCAGAATGTTTAGACGCTATAAATGTACCGTTTGTAAAGCGCCAAACGAAAGTGTCGCCGTCATTATCCGGCACCAAACCGCCTTGTCCATCGCTTTGGGACCCTATACCTGTAGCTGCCGCAGGATTTCCGCCGACGAGTTCGAATTGCAATATAGGATCCATGGTGGTTCCATAATTGAAAATCTGATACGCATAGACGTACCTGCCGCTGCCTGGGTTTAGAATACCGGCCGGCAAATCGTCATCTGCATCGTACACCGCATATTCAACATAAGCTTTTACACTCTCATTGATAATGCTTTTGCCGCCTTGCCACAGATCGCTTTCAGGCAGGTAGAAACCAGCTTGCACCGCTGTTTGTGTCAGCAATAACAGCAATGTAAACATACCTGCCCATTTTAAAATAGTTCTATTTTTCATATTCCTGCCTTTCAAAAAATTTGAGTTTTCAAACATTTTTCTTCCATGATATTTTTAAATTATTTCTTTTTGTTTCTATGGATAAGCAATGCACCTAAACCAAGCATAATCATAGTCGCAGGTTCCGGAATTTCAGGAACCGGAGGCGGGTCATTTCTTGGGTCAGGATCATCCGGATAATCAGGATCATCAGGTTTATCCGGCGGATAGGGCCATGTTCCGCCATTATTAGTGTAGGAATCGCTTCTCGGATACAAAGCCGGAGGACCTACGCTGATTTGCGGGCCGGATTTCTCAAGAAACTCGTATTCGTCTCTTTCAAATACCGCAATGACAATCTTTGGCCCATCGACGACCATACTTGTTCTGTTAGAACCCGAATCTCTTACATCGCCGAGCCAGCCCACAAAACGATAACCCGTTTTTGGAGCTGTTGTCAGAATGATGTTTTCTTTGGCTTGATAAGTATGCACGCCAATACCCGGCTTGATGACTCCCGCACCGACAGGACTTTCCTGCATAAAGACGTCATAATTATTTTGTGCAAAGACCATAGTAACAAAACAAAAAACGACACAAATAAAAAAGCAATAACGTAACATTTTTTAATCCTTGTTTGCCGACGGCTGCATAACCGCACGGCTCTTTCAATAAGAATTCTTCTTCGAATTACAACGGCAAATAACTTCTTCTTATTGACTCACTCAAGGATTCCATTAATACTTATTACGATTCCTTCCTTCTGATTTTATAAACACCCAATCCCAATCACAACGCAGCATCTTCAAAACATAAAGCAAGTACAAAATCGATGCGTATCTATATTTAAGATGCGCAAACCGCGCGACGATAACTCTTCTCTGGAAAAAAGTGTGAAATAAAAAATTCAAAATGCTTTTTAGTCTATGAATTTTTACTTCAATTAATGTGTTTTCGCCTATCCCCTATTACAGGAGATTATATCAGGCACGATTTAAAATGCAAGATAATAACGCGGCAAATTCAAAATAAATTATAAAAGAGCAAATCTTGATTCAGCTTTTCTTTTTATTACAGCAAACAAAAATCCCGGCAGTCAGCAGAGATAAAGCAGCAGGCTCGGGGATTGCATCATAGTCGTATATTACGGTTATAGAGCCATCTGCGGAAACCGGGGGAGTGCAGGAAAATTGAATTTGATTCACGTTTTGACCTGTAAAATCAGTCCATGGCATTAGTGAATAAAGGATAGTATATGTTCCTGTTCCAAGGAAACCTTTATCGCCTTGCGTCCAGAAAACATCCGGAATATAACCCGATTCTGTAACGGATTTGTCGCTGCCGAATAAAACTGCTCCATCTGGCGGAGTAGAATCGTAATTGGTGCCACCGTCTCCGTTGTCAGGTGAGAGGACAAAGTTGCAACTGGTGTATGCGTAAATATTTCCATCATCGAAAATATAATCGTTTAAAGATTCTAACAAACAGACATCCGAAGTATCTCTCACGCCCGCAGTTTCGCCGAACTGAAGATTTCCAGATGCTTCGGATGTGCTGTCATTATCGTAATTAAATTGTCCGCCGTAAATATTCAAGGTTATATCGATCCTGATAAAATTAAGCGTTCCTGTACTGCAATCGAACTGATTAAATATGCCGTCCTGGCCGAAATAGATTGTCTGAACTATTGTATTCGCAGCAGATGCTGAGCCGAATACAAAAATAGTTATCAAAGACAACTGCAAAATCTGTTTCGCTCTCATTGCGGTCAGCTTTCGCAGCTTTGTTTATTTTCTTTTTCTGAAAATCGACAATACACCAAGGCTTATTATTGCGATGGTTGCAGGTTCTGGAACAGATGTAACAGTCATATGTGAAATAGCTGTAAAATCTGAAGCGAAAGAGCTGATCGTAATTGGATTAACAGAGAAGGAAATATTAACTAAATTCCCGATTGATCCAAAAGCAGACTGTAGACTGCCGCCAGTTACATTGAAATTACCATATCCGGCAAGCATACCAAAATTATCGAAAGATTCGACAATGTTAAAAGAACTAAAAGAACCTGCCAATAGGAGAGTGCTGCCGTCATTGTAAGAGAATGTTCCGCTATTAAAGGTCCCTTTGGCGATTCCGCTGGCAGAAGTATCAGCCGCCAGAGACATGCTAAGAGTGAATTGCCCATTTATGTAAGCATTGCCTGAAGTGTATTCGACAATACCGCCGGAGCCGATCATACTAAATAAACCGGTTGTGCTGTTAAATGAGGTTGCTGCATTATTCGCAGTTATGGACTGGATTGTGGCCGCGTAAGTTGTTGAAGCCGCAATCAAGACCAGGCAAATTGTTATAAATTTTTTCATCCCTTGTACCTTTCAAAAATATTTTCCAAAAAAGTTTTACTTCCGTGCGCACAATATCCGTGCTCAATAACTTAACTCCTGGAAAAACGATGCGCCTCCAAAACGCGGTACGAACGTTGCTTTAAAACGCGCGCAAAACCTGCACTGAATAACTTAATCCCCGTGAAAAACTTTTCCTCCAATGCAGCTCAAAACAAAAAAACCAACAATTTAAATGAGCTGATTGTACTAATGTGTTTTCGCCTACCTCTAATGTAGTATGCATTATAACATAAGATTATGGATATGCAAGGAAAAAATTATATTTTTTTGGGACGTATAAAAGGTTGTTTTTAAACAGGAGATTTGTTGTCAGATTTATTTCAGCATAGAGTGTATGTAAAATTTTTTCGGGGTGAGACCGATAAAACATTTAATTCATAAAATGCAAAACATATTTATTGTATTTAAAGACAGAATCGAATCGATACGATTTGGTTTTAATCATCTATTTTGTTATACTTCAGAGATAAAGTGAAATGTTATTTTTGGTTCCTTTTTGCCCTTTCCCGCATTTTGTTTTGATGCGGGATTTTTTTGCGCAATTGACGGACACCCAATAATGGTTTACATTGAGGGTTGTTGAAAAGGAAACAATGAGCTGGATATATTTATTTATAGCTGCAATATTTGAGGTTGGCTGGCCGCTTGGGTTCAAATTGGCACAACTGACACATCATAAAGTTCTATGGATTTTATTCGCTGTTGTATCGATGGCTTTAAGCGGATGTTTTTTATATATCGCTCAAAAAACTATACCAATTGGAACTGCATATAGTGTTTGGACGGGAACCGGTGCTGTCTGCACTTTTCTTATAGGAGTAATGTTCTTCCACGATGCGATGAGTATGCTAAGGTTTTTAGGAATAATTCTGGTTGTATCAGGCATAGTCTTATTGAAAGCAGGACATTAAAAAATGAAACGTCATTGGCCTCTCATATTATCGTTGTTTATAACAAATGGTTATTTCATTTTTAGATTAATAACTAATTTGGGTGAAACTAATGAGGTAGGCCGGCAATGGATAAGATTAATCATTCCCGCTATTATGATTATTTTATCCATAATTATAATAGCATTGTATTTTTGCATAAGAAAATTTTTTAAGTACATATTTAAGAATTATGCGAGCGATTGTACAAAGAGTTAAATACGCGAAGGTTACTGTTGATAACCAGATTGTCGGACAGATTGCGGCAGGGTTGCTGGTTTATCTCGGCGTCGGAAAAGGTGATGATGAATCTGATGCTGTTTTTATTGCGGACAAGATTTCAAACCTGAGGATTTTCGCAGACGACGACGGCAAAATGAACTTGAACGTGAAGGACATGACCAAACAATTGCTGATAATCAGCAATTTTACTCTATATGGAGATTGCCGGAAGGGAAGACGGCCGGGGTTCGATTTGGCGGCCGAGCCTCAAATCGCTGAAAAGCTTTATGAAAAAGTATGCGAGCATATAAAAGCGGAAGGTCTTACGGTTCAAAAAGGGATTTTCGCCGCTGATATGGATGTAACAGCTTCGAATGACGGACCAATCAACTTTCTTCTCGACAGCAAACGCCTGTTTTGACAGATTATTGGGCATAAAATCAATTCTTGATTGAGGGCGTGTTTTCGATTAAAATCCCTGTTTTTAATGGCTTTGAAAGTATTTATGGAAGATAACATAAAAGAGCAAATCGAACTGCTTAAACGCGGAACAGTTGAAATTTTCAGTGAAAATGAACTCGGCCAAAGGCTTGAATCGGCGGCAAAGGAAAAACGTCAGCTTCGCATCAAGCTCGGAATGGACCCGACGGCGCCGGATATTCATCTTGGGCATACGGTTGTGATGCGGAAGATGAGACAATTCCAGGATATGGGACACAAGGCGGTTCTGATTATCGGCGACTATACCGCGCGTATCGGAGACCCGACAGGGCAGAACACCACAAGGCCGATGCTTTCGCCTGAGCAGATTGATAAAAACGCACAGACATACATCGAACAGGCTGGGAAAATTCTCGATATATCGAAAGACAAATTTGAAGTTCGGCCAAATAGCGAATGGCTTGCTGATTTGAGACTTGCTGAAATTATAAAACTGATGAGTTCGATGACAGTTGCAAGGATGCTTGAGCGCGATACTTTTGAAATCAGATATAAAGAGGGCGATGCGATCAGTATGCACGAATTTCTTTATCCGCTGATGCAGGGATATGATTCTGTGATGGTCAAGGCTGATGTCGAACTTGGCGGCACCGACCAGACTTTTAATAATCTTGTCGGAAGAGATTTGCAGAGAATCAATAATCAAAAGCCGCAGATTGTGATTACGATGCCGATACTTGTGGGGCTTGACGGCGTTGAAAAGATG
>Ga0154576_1122_pt1 | contig 11835 bp, 10 predicted proteins | sample RifGroF2_FD_116005 | JGI IMG/M metagenome (GOLD analysis project Ga0154576, IMG submission 116005) | Planctomycetes bacterium GWF2_41_51 | reverse complement strand
GTGGAGCCGAATGAGGTGCGCTAAACAAATGACGGACACTCGGGCAGAGAGTATAATACCCCCAGAAAGGAGTGTCCAATATGGCACAGTACAAACATTACAGCAAAGATTTCAAATTACAGGCTGCAAAACTTGTCACAGAACAAGGATACACAGCAGCCGAAGCAGGCAGAAAACTCGGCGTCTCGGCATGGTCAATTCGCTACTGGATTAACAAACTCAGGCTCTCAAACGAACTGCCGCCGGAAAGCCAAACACAGCCAACTGCCGATGAACTCCAGCAGCTTAGAAAAGAAAATGCCAGGCTGCGGATGGAGAATGACATTTTAAAAAAAGCGGCGGCGTACTTTGCAAAGGAGTCACAATGAAATTCAACTGGATTAAGCAGCATGAGAACGAATTTCCGACAGCCGTAATGTGCAAAGTACTGGATGTAAGTGATAGCGGTTATTACGGCCATCAGAAACATAAACCATCAGCAACGCAGCAGAAAAGGGATGTAATCGCACAGGCTGCGTCAAAATCATATTTTGAAAGTGAAAGGATTTACGGCTATCGCAAAGTATACAGCGATTTGCCTGCAAAAGTAAAATGCTGCCAGGAGACGCTTCGCCGTATAATGCAGAGAATAGGCCTGTTCTCGCGTGTAAAACGCAAGTTCATTCATACGACAGATTCAAATCATACCATGGCAGTCGCAGAGAATCTGCTTGAAAGAGATTTTAAAGCACCTGCGAAAAATACAAAATGGGCTGCGGACATAACGTACATTCCAACAGAATAAGGCTGGTTATATTTTGCGGCTGTAATGGATTTGTACTCACGGAGAATAGTCGGCTGGTCGATGAGCGAGCGGATAGATTCGCAGCTTGTGATGGATGCATTAAAAATGGCAGTTCATCAGCGAAGACCTGTTGATGGATTGATTCATCACAGCGACCGGGGCGTACAGTATGCCAGCGAAGATTTTCAGAGATGCTGAAGGCCAATGGGATAATATGCAGCATGAGCCGCAAAGGTGATTGCTGGGACAATGCGTGTATGGAGAGTTTTTTCGGGAGTTTGAAAAGCGAATGGATCAGAGATAAGAAATACATTAATTTTGAAGAAGCGAAAAAAGATATTTTCAAATATGTAGGGGTATTTTATAATCGTCGGCGTCGTCATGCTTCACTTGGCTATATAAGCCCAGCGGAATATGAGGAAATTAGCGAAAAAGAACGGAAACCGGTAGCATAAATTTGCAATCCGAGTGTCCGTCATTTGTTTAGCACCTCAACCACATGCCTCCTGATCTCTAAGATGCAATCACTCTTACCCCAATTTTTTTGCCGCCTGATCTGCCAACTCTCGATCAATCTCAGCATAATCATCAGTCATAGAAAGCGACCTGTAACCTAAAAGCGCTCGTGCTGCATCGAGGCCGACCTCTTTACGAACTATGGTAGCCGCTGTGTGGCGAAGCTGATGTGGATGGAAGTGCAATATCTCATCATCCTCAAATTGCTCTGATTTTTGTGCTGCGGCAATCGCATAATTGACCGCTTGGCGATAAGAATTAGGATCGTAAAATTCTCGAACATCATTCTTTGGTTTTAGTTTTATGTTTGTACCTGGTCTATTTCCACAAGATAGCGGGGTCTTTCTACTCTTAAAACGTTCAGCAAATCGCTGCGCCAAGGACTCACGAGGCGAGAAACAAAATTGATCCTGCGAGCGATTCAGAAATCTTTTAAGTATCTGTTGTCCATGTGGACCAATTGGAATAATTCGATTTATACCATGATGCTCAGTCTTATGATGCATGGGTGTATATTTCCAAATTGTATCGCTTCTATCAATGTCGCATGGCCGCATCTGACATATTTCACCTGAACGCATCCCTGTGAGCATTTGCAATTCAATCATCGCAGCAATAGTTGGACATGAAAAAGGCATAATCTTCCGGACCATTGATTCAGAGACAGGTTTTATTTTTTTGCTTTCTTTCGCACTTGTTCTCCCCTGTCGCAAACCATCGACAGCTGATAGTCCATAGAATATGCTTGCCGAAACAATTTGTTGGGCCGCTGCCCATTTAAAAATTATTTTTACAATATTCACACGAGCATTAATCGTGCTGCGACAGAGTCCATTGTCGATCAAGGTCTGACGAAATTCTTGTAATTTTAATGGGCCGAAATCTTCAGCTAGCATCTGTCCAAACATATCAATTAAACTTTTTACCACGCCAGTGATGTTTTCAAGCTCACGTGATGGGTTGCCATCCGAACCTCTATAATATTCACGCGCGTGATTCATGTATTGAGTTATTACCGAGGCAAATGTTCCATCATAATCAAGTTGTGACGTATTTGAATCGATGACAGTTTTTGCCAATATGTCTCGTGCAAGCGTCTCTGCAACCCCACGATCTTTCGTTGCGAAATTACTGCCTTTTGGGATAAGCGGCATCATTTTAAAATGCGGTTCTCCCGGCAGCTGAACTTTCCAAAACCACCGCCCGTTGCGTTGATATAAACATCCAGGTAGCTTGTTCTTCTTTGTCATAGACCAATCCTTTCTTTTCAGGTTGGTCATGTGTTATAACAAATTTTTGAGAAAGCAACTTAATTACCGCGCAGAGTTACAATTTGGGTTACAATTTGTATTATGGAGAATTGTTGTTGTAATATTTCAAAGTTGTAAGTATCGACACAACAAAAGGTAAGAAAAAAGCGGGCGAAGAGATTCGAACTCTCGACTTTCAGCTTGGGAAGCTGACATTCTACCGCTGAATTACGCCCGCAAGTTACTTATTCACAACAACTTACAAAATGTCACTTTTCACAAAGGCCATTTTGTGGCAGTTTGTGGCAAATTTTCCAAACCGCTTATACTATAATTACCAAATTAAGGAAAAATTGCCAGAGATTTTCAGGGGAGCAAGATTTTTGGTGACAACTTTTAATTAAGACCTGCGATCCGCGATCTGGACACAAGTTATTTATTCGTATTTAAACATTTGGATGCTGCTATCTAAACATCGTACTCAAGATATAAGTTCCTCATGCAGCATCCATACAATTCAAGCCAGTGTTTTCTTTTCCAAAAACACTTATACAAATTGTATATGGTATATTATCACAACTTATCCGCCAAAGATGTATCGCAAGCCTCCTTGCCGTGGCCGGTGTTATGCAATAACCAGATAGCCATACATACAAACGTAAAATTGGTCTAAATACCCATATCAACCACAAATTTGTGATTATATCTAATTTCACAGATTGATTTTAGTGCTTCTTATCTTTAGGGGGACATGGATCATTGCCATAGCTGTCCCTGTCTCTGATTCTGCCATCTCTGCCGTGGATTACAACATCTGACTTTTGGTTTTTGGCATAGGTATAGCCGCTTTAATGGCCTGCTGCTGTGTGTCATGCTCGGAAGTCAAACGACTATTACCTGCACCCTTTACACCCCAACCATCATCCGTTTTTACTAGATGCTGATTGTTTCCCATTTTAACTGTCTCCTTTTAAGTTTTTTTTATGTCTTATAGTATTACTAAAATATAGATTTTTTATCAGTGAATCATGAATTCTTCCGGTGTTAATTTCTTTCTTTGACAATATCGGTACCCATTTGACTTTATTGTGTTTTATCCAATAATGAGATTGGCAAGGAAAATTCCAGTTTCCTATTGATGGATAGAGTGAAATTGATTGCCCATCAAAAATGAGTTGCCAATCCGTCGGGGCAAGCGGAGTGATGACCTCGTTTCCGCATCCACAGCAGCACTTATGTGCTACTGTGGCGAAAGTAATCGAAATATAAATAGTTCCTTCCTTTAAATTATCATGAATATATTCGACGAATTCATGTTTAAGAGTTAGATGTTTCACAGTTGATCCTCATTAAGCAATAAATTGCCATCTCGTGGTTCCCAAGCCGCAAATGCGACATTCATCACTGCATCTTAAAATGAATATAGACTTTTGCTGTCATTTGCAGTCAATCTGGGGAAATGCGCAAGTTTTTGAAAACACCCGACATAGGCAACTCTTGGCAGGTCTTGTCATATTATATAGACAAAAAGCGGGCGATGAAAATAGAACTCACATGGTCAGCTTGGAAGGCTGTTGGACGTGAGATACAAGTCTTTTAAATAACAAAGATTACAACTCCATCAATCTGCGCTTGCAGTAAACCTTGCAGTTACTGTAGTCACATCCTGTCACAAATAGTTTTTAATTAAATTGTGAGGGCTTGAACTATCAAAAAGGTGCTTGGTGACACTTTTAGTTCTATATAAAAGTCAGCCTTTCCATATGTTCTTTTAGGAATGCTATTGTAATTTTAGGAACGTGTACCATAGGTTAAGAACTCCTGACTTGCGATATCCTGCCATTTAGATTCAAGCCCGATTGAAGGATTATCAGGATAAAAACCAGCTATAAAGCCGCCTCTGCCTTTCCAGAGCTCATCAAGCATTTCTCGCGCTTTTGTTCTAATTATATTCTCATCCTTAGTTTGCAGCGTCTTCTGTATATCCACAGGACACCAGAATGTTATTTTGCCAAGCTTTTGCTGTTCTGCAAGATTGTCCAAGCCATGAAGATCGGGCTGATCAAATTGAAGAACGTCAATGCCTGCTTTAATCAAGCCAGGAACAATCGCACCGATTTTACCGCAAGAATGCATAAAGACTTTTATGCCGCATTGATGAGCAATTGCGCAAAGTTTTTGATATCTCGGGAAAAATTCCTCATACCATAAATCGGGACTGATAAACACTTGAAGTTGTGTCCCCCAGTCTTCAGGGTACATTATACAATCGGCGCCAGCTTTTGCGTGATTACGAATCATATCTTCAAGTAAAACATCAATTCTATCGTGAAGAGATCTAATTTTCTCACGTTCAAGTACAAGTGCCATCAAATAATGATCTAATCTGAAAAGTTTTCTGGCAATATTAAAAGCAAAACCAGGAATATCGCCGATTATCCATTTATCTTTATATTTAGCTCTTGTTTCAACAACAGTTTGATAATCCTCGAATTTTGAAAAGTCTGGAAATACATAATTGTCTATTTCAGATATATCTGATAAAACTCCCTTTACAACTTCCCCTTTTGATGTACTTTCTAATCTTCCCCAGGTATTGCCCCATTCATCTGTTCTTTCCCATTTTCCGGGTTCAATTTTTTTCCAGTCAGTTGCCTGCGTTTTGGCCGTACAACTAATATTCACAAAATCTGATTCGTCAAATGAATGAGCAATCCGCTCTGGATTTTCATAATTTAATGTTCTTTGCACAACTTCTTTGGATGTCATTGTCATTTTTATAACTTTCAATAAATTAACCTTCTTTGGGTTCCAAACCTGCTTCCACAAGTACCTGTTCCTGCCCTACAGGTGTATTAAGCCGAGCAAAAAAGCGGGCAAGCTTATTTTCATCTTCTGGTTTTGTGAGTAAACTGACTACAAAATATGATACAACTGCCGCAGGTATATAAACCGCAGATTGATACCATACAGTTTTCCATTTCGGATCAGTCGGCCCCAAATATCTATCCAGATAAAACCAGATGCCGAAAGAAACTACTATTGAAGCCCAAGCGCCCCAGCTATTGCCGCGATAAAAGAAAAGTCCGATCAACATCGCAGGACCAATCATGGCAGTCAACTTCCACCAGAATTCAACTGATTTAGTAACACTCGCGAACTGATATGCAGTAATCGTTCCAGCCACGACCAATGCTAAACCCGCAAGACGGGCAACAAGTAAATAATGGCTATCTGGTTTATTTTTTACAAAGTATTTCGCATATAAGTTTCTTGTGAAAATCGCCGAGGCAATCACCTGTAAAGCTGAAACAGTGCTCATACCTGCAGCAAACATAGCAGCGACCATTAAACCTGAAAAACCAGTTGGCAAAAATTGCTTGGCCGCCATCCCAAAACACAATTCAGGATTATCAAGTTTTGGCCAAATCACGAGTGAAAACAATCCGACAAACGCCCATCCTACTGTGCATACTCGTTTAAGCATTATCCCAAAAAGATAACCCCATTGAAGTGTGCTTTCATCTTTCGCTACCTGCAAAGTCTGAACAGTACCTTCAGCCAAATTGCTGAGCATACCATTTATGAAAAGCATAAATATCGCAAACAGACCAATTGTTTTGGCCGGGTCTGCCATAGGCGATGACGGCATAGCCAACGAGAACATCTCTGGCGGTAAAACATTATGCAATCCTTCAAATCCACCAACTTTTACCCACATCGGTGGAAGCAGCATAAAGGACAACGCTACAATCAGAAAGCCTTGTATGCAATCCGCGAAAGCAGCGGCTACCATCCCACCAATACATCCATAAAGAAGTCCAACTACACCAGCCACCAACACTGTAGTATTTAGAGGAATTTTGCCACCTGTCATACCTTCAACAACTTGCCCCATGCCGATAAGGATTGTACCTGTTGCAACAGAAACACTGGCCAAACTACTTATGCTGAAAAAAGGCGCTATTCCTTTGCCATATCTGAGATCAAAAAAATCAGCAGTTGTATAAATTCTCATTCGCCTGATTATTGGCAAAAGTAAAAACATTATTGGCGTAAAAAGCATGTACAGCCAGCTATACCAGATACCTGCCATACCAAAAGTATAGACAGCTCCGGCAACGAGAATTGGATGCGTATTGCTTGTGCCTGCTCCGAACTGCTGCATCATTATAAGAAACTTGCCGAACTTTCGACCACCAATATAAAAATCGCTTTGATTTGTTACTTTTTTGTGACTTAGAATTCCGATCACAATCAATAACGCAAAATATGCAAACAGAATAATAATATCGCTAATAGCTAATCCATGCATAATTTATTCCTATTTAATCATCAAAATTAATTGAACAGATAAAATGAGTCCAACAACCAAAGCAGTAACAATCAAAAAACATTTGATGTTCTGCTTATAAGGTTGAAACATCATCATAGACGGTCTGGTAATCGGCAATTTTCGTTTGGTTGCTTCCATATATATCCTTATCTTTGTATTATTTTAAAACCCTTACAGGCCCAATAGCTATTATGCTATTATGGTTTCGTGTGGCAAGGCGGTTAACTGCTCTAAGTTTCAATTTAATCGCGCCTTTTATGCCTTGCAAATCGATTACTTTATATCCATTTCCATCCTTTTTGTCTGCGGCGCAAAAACTCGCCAGCTTTTTGCTGTCGGCATATATTTCGAGAAACCTTGATGGCTTTGTATCACCAAAATCATTATCTTTTATTTTGTTATCAAATACATCAGAGGCAATATTTAATACAAGCCTTGAAGCATCAGATGGTATATTCACATCCAACTGGACTTCGGCATAAGAAGGATATGCTCGAGTCGATCCCTGGAAAAACGAAAAAATTACATAATTAATACCTCTCGATTCTTTTACACCTATTCCCCAAAGGCTTTCGCCCCGCCATCGATGATTTGCAAATTCAGCAGGGTCAAATTCAATTAAAGCCTCATCCTGCGGAAACACATCCGTCTTGGATGCCAATTCATCTATATTAATTTTATCAGTTGTCTGAGCAAAATTCTTTTCAAGATTTTGCCTTTCACCTGCTATCAGATTTTGCCAGTATTCAATACCTGAAAGATAATCTTTCCATGTGCTGACATAGCTCTTGACAGGGGTTAATTTTTCAAATTCTTTTTCAATTTTATTCAGTTCCCTGCCATATTTATCACTGGCCTGGCTGATTATTTTTTGTACCTCATCTACTTTATTGTAATCAAACAATGATGTAATTTTTCGAGCAAACTCTGTTCTTATGCCAAGTGTATATTCCGGACAATCAGTTTCGGCCATTTTCTGGGCATATTTGACTGTAGCAACCATTGGTTCAATAAAGAGTTCATTTAATCGACGTTTTGAAATCATCGTACTTTCAGGCGATTGAGATTTAATTGCAGCAAGCTGCTTCTGCATATCGGCTAATATTTTTGTTGCTTTATCCCTGTCAGCTACATTCTTTAATCTGCTGGGAAGGCTGTTTTCAGGATATTTGCCTTTTGGCAAACCGAACATATTCTGCGGTAATTCAAATAATTTTTTAACTTTAATTAAATTATCATCGAAATTCCTGGCTGATTCGGCAGCATCCCCAAATACCTGTTCATAAATCACAGTGCGTGCTTTTTCAAAATTGTATTTTTGCGGATTCCATGCCCAAATTCCAAATATTCCTGTAACATATTCTTCCGGCCATATTCCCCATATCATCACATGATCAAAATATTTTGGCGCATCCCTGAGCTTTTCATCATCAGGATTATGCCATCCTTCACTCATTCGCGGGATTACATTATAAGGCTCGCCATCTTCCCTAAAAGAATCACCAACATAACTATTATGAGTAAAACCTCCGGTTGTTCTCGGCCAATTAAACCACCATGCAGGCTTGCTCTTGATACCTATGCGAGCAGCATCATCAGCGTATTCTTTGTAAGGGTTACTGGTAAAAAACCAGCTAATCTTATCCATTCCAGGCACTTGCATTATGCTTCGGTTGAATGCACTTTCCGGCTGGTGATATGAACCTATTCGCGAAGTAAATCCGATATCTTCAAGTTTCACTTTGTTTGCTTTTGCATATTCCATTATCTGTCCAAGCGTAAAATTCGGATCAACCCCTGAACCGGCATCGTCGAAAGAAATCCATATTCCATCAACACCAAGTTTGAGCATTTGACTGAAAGCATCAAGAACTTTTTGCAGTTCCTCACATTTTTTTATACCACAGCTCACCGTACCATAAACGTAAATGTCTCGCTTATGTGCCTCAAAAATCATCATTTTGGCTACTGATTCGTCAATTTCGCCATCAGTTCGAAAACCGAATGAGGGATTGTATCGCGATTCATTTACATCTATATCACGCAAATCAATGAAGTTAATCCTATTTTTAGTATATGCCTCAAAACTTCCCGGCATAAGGTAATCGCGCCTTCGCCAGGAAGGCCGGCCACGCCATGCAATACTTGCCCAGTCATGAATACTCACCGCTGAAAATTCAATCTTACTCTTTTTTTTAGTCAGTAATTCAAAAAAAACACCCTGGGCATAAATTATTGACCTGCCGTTTATTCCGGAAAGGATAACATATTGCTTATTTTTTTCTTTAATTACTTCAACAATAAATTCATCTGGATGATTTTCATCTCCTGTAAGCGATAATTTATGCTTTTTACATAAAGAATCCAGCAATATACTATTCTTTTTTAATCCAAGGATTATGTATTTGTCAGAATGCGCGTTATCTTCGCTGGCAATCGCAATTTTCATATCAAATCTTTTTTGAATTTGCTGCTGTAAAATTTCTGCCGCAAGTTTTTCTGTTTGGTTTGCCTTTTCTCCAATCACAATCTGCCATTTATTTGTCAGCTCGCCTGACCATCCTTTTTCTGATAAAACTTTTGGCTCAGGTATTACCGAGACAGATGCACTTGATGAAACTACCCATATTAATACTGCAAAAATAGAACTATAAATTTTATTAGTCATTATTTACTCCTGAAGATAAAAATATATTAAACTGTCCATTCTAAATGATATTATATCATTGTTTATGATAACTTACTGTACTGGTAATCAAAAATTTTAATTGATAGTCGATTGTACCTTTATGATGTAAATTGTTAACCTGAAATCTCTTAAGAGAACGATTTCAATGTTTATTTTTACCAATTATAATTATGGATTGTCCGTTGACAACGACCAATTCTGAGCTAACATTGCAAAATCTTCAAAATTAATTATTAAATCCTTTTTCAAATCACAATCCAGATCAAGACCTGCAGCGAGCCAATTACCTGCCAGTTTCGATAAATCTCCGAAGCCTACAATACCATCGCTTAGACAGTCCGCTGGGTTCGCTTGACTGAAATTTACCTCATCGACAATCGCTGCACAATTAGCGGAACAAAAATTAACAAGGCTTGGTTTTGCACCAGAAGCCGGTGTACCATTAACCCAGTATGATTGGGAAATTGAAAAGCGGCTGAAGGTCATCATATTTTCATTGCTCATTGACATTTTAACATTTGGCGATGAAGTTGAATAATCTCCAGCTATTCGCAGGCGGTAAACGCGTAAAGTATCGCCGGTGTTTGAATAATCTCCATCATTATTTGTGTCACTGGAAAACTCGATAGTTCCAAGTTCAGGAATGATTATAAAACTTGAGCCGTTATAAATTCCTATTTGGCCAAAATTATTTACACCAATAGATACCGTCGAATCAGTGATCTCATTATGGCCGATATCTACACGGAATATTATGCCTGTACCTGTAAATTGTCCCACCGCAAACAAGCATTCCATCGCCCAGATGCTTTTCGCATTATTTACATACTGATACATTTCTTGCACAGGTGCTATTTTGCGAGAAATAACTGACGTTGCGGTACCATTAAGGCCTTGATGACGGACAGAATTGCTGTCTGATAATTTGTGCCAAGCTCTGAAACAGTTACCTTGAATTTCAAAATTTCCATTTATCAAAGGTGGTGCTTTGGGTCTGACACCACAGTGTGTCGGCCAATCTGAAATATCGCAATAACCTGTATAACCCTGATTACCACTGCCAGCATTCGGGAAATGCCAATACACAACTTCATTATCAATACCAAAAAATGAGTTGTTGTACATAATAAACCTATCTCTTTTAAGACCCATTTCAGGTTCGAGGATTGAACACTTTTGTTCCACCGTTCCATAATTTAAAATATCAGCTTCGCTGGGGTCTATCCAGTAATCCAGTCCATCAAAACCGGGAACATTCCAGCCATCACACCTAATTTGAACTGCATGCCGTCTGCCGCCGGGAGTATCGTATCTAAATATGTTATTGGTAATCTGGAAATTGGTTCCGAAAAATTCATTTCCAGGATTTACATCATTAAATAACGGAATAAGAATAAACTCTTTATTTATATTATAATCAGAATTCGTGCTGTGAAATTTGCAGCCATCAACTGTCGCGTAATCGCAATCATCTCTGAATCGAACCCAGTCAGAACCAAGAAGGTCAATAAAATTACAATCTTTAATCAAAATATCTCTGGTGTCATGGTCTGAGTAAATCATATGGGGTTCGCCGAAACCGCCGCAATTGCGAAAATCACAATTTCGTACCGTGATATTTCTATTGCCATCGAGGATGCCTAAAGGGCCTTTACCATGACTTTGAAAAATACAATTGCGAATTTCAATATCTCTCGAACCTTTCTTACCTCCCTTTATCATTGATACGGCAAATCCCGCTACTTCACCAGCAAATTTAAACCCATCGATATCGAAATTACAGCAAGCCTGCAGCGTTATGTAATGAGATGTAACGGCATCAAAAACGGCGGCATGTCGATTCCGAGCTACCAATGTAAGCTTGTGCATTGGATTTCCTTTAGCCCACAAATCCAGCCATTCTAATTCACTTCCGTATATACCATCTAAAAATATTATCTGCACATCGTTTGTATTTAAAATATTATTAACGTTGCTCCAAAAAGTTGAACTTAGATAATCCATCGCATTTTCGGGCGAAGAACCGCTTCCATCTCCATAGACTGTCGGAGCTGCATAATAGTATATCGTTCCTTCGCTGGACATACGATATGGCGGCGGTGGCGGAGTTAACAGAGGGCATTCAGTAGAGAAGTAAAAATTATCAAACTTGTAATTCATATTAAGTGCCTCATCGCGATAATTATTCCTGATACCAAAAGCATCTAAACCATGATTATAGTAATCAGTGGACTTGGCTATAATAAAGCGGGTTAACGAT
>Ga0154576_1007_pt1 | contig 19727 bp, 14 predicted proteins | sample RifGroF2_FD_116005 | JGI IMG/M metagenome (GOLD analysis project Ga0154576, IMG submission 116005) | Planctomycetes bacterium GWF2_41_51 | reverse complement strand
AAAAAAGTTTTCTTTTGGGGTATAATACCCGCAAAAGGAGACACACGCTTTCATAAAATCATTGCGAGGATTTTTTTGTGGCTTTAGACACAAAAAATGACAAAGCAATCTCCGGCTTTAGAATTATTAGGTTCTTTTTATTGTTCCATAGAATTTATAAACTCGACTATTCCCTGAGTATCATCGACGTGCGTCTTTCGCATATTTGACAGCCGTTTATGAATATATTCATTTTTAGTAAGCAGCAAAGCATCGGCATCGGTTTCTTTAATGACAATCCCGTTTACATCTTCAATCGATAGCGAAATAACTTTTGCCGGATAACGCTCCGCAAAATCAACAGCGACAAACGCACCAACTGAAAGCCCAACTAAATGAGCCTTGCGAACTCCAAGAAACCACATTAGTTTACGTAGATCTTCCGCATGCTGAAATTTTTCTCCTTCTATCGGTTTATCAGTTTTCCCGTATCCTCGAAGGTCATATCGTACAGCCAAATGATTTTTCATTAGTTCTATAAACAATTCGTTATCATTTGAATCGCTGTTTATAAGAATTACAGGTGTACCTTGACCTGCGATTTCATAATGAAAGTACGCATCGCCGATATCGACATACTTTTTAGCAACTCCAACATTTGCATCCGATACCGTAACATTGACATTGGTATTTGCTGATTGTTCAACACCAAATGCCGTAGCTGCTGCAATAAAACATAAAACAATTATTAACTTGAATTTCATGTCATTTAGAATCCATAAAGCAATAAGTTTTACCTTTAACTGTTTTAGTCTCAATCTCTGTCCCATCATAACGCACTTTTAAATCGTTACCGTAAAGAGATTTGATGTCAGCCTGAACCAATTTATTGTCTTTCCATTCGATATCGACTTCAAAGCCGCCTTTTGCACGAAGCCCCTTAACAGACCCGCTCCGCAGCGCCGAAGGCAGCGCAGGCAACAGATAAATCAATCCTTTTAATTCGGTTCCATTAAATTCCGAATACGATTGCATGAGCATTTCAGTAATCCCGTTTGCCCCACCGAAATTTCCATCAATTTGAAATGGCGGATGAGCATCGAACATATTCGGATAAGTGCCTTTTGAAATAAGATTTGTCAGCATTAAATATGAATGGTCTCCATCGCGCAATCTTGCCCAGAAATTTACTTTCCACGCCATCGACCAGCCCGTCCCGCCATCGCCGCGCGTCTCTAAAGATTTTTTTGCGGCTTCGAAAAGGTCAGGCGTTTTATCTTTGCTTATTTGGCTGCTCGGAAACAGTCCATATAAATGCGAAACGTGCCTATGATGATTTTCGGGTCCGTCAACATCTTCAAGCCATTCCTGCAATTGTCCGTGTTTGCCAATTTGCATCGGCGAAAGCCTGTTCACCTTCTCTTCAAGCACCTTTCGAAAATCTTCATCGACTCCCAATATCTCCGATGCCTTTATGCAGTTATTAAACAAATCGCGAATAATCTGCATATCCATCGTCGGTCCTGCGCAAATGCTCGTATCGCCGAAAATTTTGTTCTCCGGCGAAATCGATGGACAGGTTACAAGCCATTTATATTTAGGATGTTCGACAAGCGTATCGACAAAGAATTCTGCACCGCCCTTCATCACCGGATAATATTCCCGCAGGAAATCCTTATCGCCGCTGTATTCGTATCGATACCACAAATGCTGACAAAGCCACGCCCCGCCGCTCGGCCAGAAACCATAAAACGCAGAGTCAATCGGCCCTGTTGCCCGCCATAAATCCGTATTATGATGACAAACCCAGCCATCTGAGCCATAATTTACTTTCGCTGTTTTCCTGCCTGTCACCGAAATATCTTTAATCATCGCAAACAAAGGCTCATGACATTCCGAAAGATTCGTCGGCTCTGCAAGCCAATAGTTCATCTCAGTATTAATATTGACCGTATATTTGCTCGACCACGGCGGTTTTACGCTATCATTCCACAATCCCTGCAAATTCGCACTCTGACATCCCGGCCTCGAACAAGAAATTAAAAGATACCTCGCAAACTGAAAATATAGAGCGGCAAGCTCCGGGTCGTTTCCTTCCGCGAAATTTTTAATCCTCTCATCAGTTGTTAATTTCACTGCTTTTGTTTTTCCAAAATCCAGCTTTACACGATTGAAAAGTTTCTGATATTCTTTAATATGGTCTGCCCGTATTTTTCGATATGCTTTTTTTTTTAGAAGCAGATTTGATCTGTTGCTCAACAATCGATTCAGGATTCCCGCCCACATCATTATATTTGACATAATTAGTTCCCGAAGCCAAAAACAAAGTCGCACTGCTCGCGTTTTCAATATGCAGTTTATTATTTTCAATTCGTACTTTGCCTTTTTGCGTTATTGCCTTGACTTGTGAATAGCATCTAAGAGCGCCGCCCGCATTTACTTCCAGCGAAATGGTGCTTTCATTAACAGTATTGATTTTTTTGGTTTCCTGTACTGCATTGAAATCGGCTGTAAAATTTACTTTTCCCTGCCTGTCAGAAGAGATATGAATTATAGTAACATTATCGACTGCCGAAGAAAAAATCTCACGCCTGAAATTAACACCGCCGATTTTGTATACGACACTTGTTACCGCCCTCTCAAGGTCAAGTTCCCTCCTGTAATCTTTCGCCTGATTATGCCCCTGAAATGAAATATTTAACAGCCCTGCCGGCTGATATGCCGCCTGTTTTGGCGGAACTGCCATCATCTTTTGGTTTATTAAATCCTGTGCTTCTTTTGCCCTATTCTCGAATACAAGTTTCCTCGCCGCTGGCAATGCCGCAAGCGCATCCGGATTGACTGGATTATAAGGCCCAAGCGTCCAGAACGTATCTTCATTGAACTGAATCAATTCCTCAGTAATTCCGCCGAAAATCATCGCGCCGATGCGTCCGTTGCCGATTGATATCGCTTCGACCCACTGTGTCGCGGGTTTGTCATAAAATAATATCATCTCTGAACCGAATGCTGAATTTGGAATCAGGAATATCGCTGCAATAGCAAAAAAACAATAACGAATTATCATATCCTTTTATGGTTTCGGATTGCAATTATTGAACGCCAGTTCTGTTGTCGAGTTCGGATCTATAGTCCAGTTTGCCTGAACGTTTTTAAACTCAACATTCTCGAACGTGCAGTTATTGCAGTTCTTCAAATATGCCCCGCCCTTTTTTGCTCCGTCAATTGTGATATTACTGAGCGTGATATTCGTATGCTGTTTCTCCGGCAGTCCATTTATATAGATTCCATAATTTTTCGTATTTGTGCAAGTAACATTTTTTATGGTTATATCTTTAAACTGCCCCGCCCCGCCAGATGGATAACTGCCGCCATAGGTACTGTCGAAAAATATCGCTTCTTTCAGGATATTCTTGATTTCGATGTCTCTGCAAACAATATTCCTTGCTCCGCCGCCCTGGTTTTTACCAGTCTTAAATCGCAGCCCCCTGTCCGTTCCGTCGAATACGCAATCTTCAACAAGGAAATTCTCGAACCATGCCGCCGTAAAACTGCCGAATACTACTCCTCCGTGCCCGCGTTTCGCAACGCAGTTAAATATCCTTATATTTTTATCAGGGAAATTTTCTTTTACCCCCGGCTCACCTACTCCCGCATTGAAATTAAAGCAGTCATCACCCGCATCAATTGTTGAATCGAATATATAAGCCGTATCAGATGTGCAAACGTTGATTCCGTCAGCGTTATGAATATCATAAGTGCTGACATTAATGCCGTTGACCGTAATATTTTTTGAATATGTAATAAAAATCGTATGCATCGCAGGATTAACAAATGTAAGTCCGCCGATATAAAATCCATCGACCCCTTTCACGACAATCATATCAGCTCTGTCGCTGTCATCGCCTTCGCTTGCCGCAACCTGATTATTGCCGAGTATCGTATTCTTATGGCCCGCAACAGAGCCGATAACATCCGATCCGCCGTTCACTGTTCCTTTACCGCATATCTTAACATTTTTAAGACTGCCGTATGTTTCGGTGTACGCGTTAATCAACCCCATAAAATTATTGCCCGATGCGTAATATGGAAATCTCTTGCATGTCAGAGGATAATCAGCCGCGTTATCGCTTCCGCGCAAAGTCCCGTCGATTTGCAGTGTCATATCGCTTTTAAGAAATATCGCACCGCTCAAAAACGTCCCTTCCGGAATCAAGACCTTCCCGCCTTTTGTGCATTCATCGATTGCTTTTTGAATCGCCTTTGTATTCATTGTATTGCAATCGCCGACCGCGCCGTATTTCGTAATATCGAAAACTTTCACTTCTTCAAGCGTCGATGGAATTACTTTATTGCTCACAGCCGACTCTTTGCCTGATGCATCAACTGCCGTAACATAAAACGAATATGGCGTTCCGGCGTTCAGGTCTGTTGCGTTGTAGAAAAGTTTTTTCGTATTGCCCGCCAGCGACCCCTCTATATAAACATTATAGCTGACAACATCAGAATAATCGTTCGGCTTTTCCCATATCACCGTAATGCTCGTATCATCCAATGCCAAAGGCGGAACCATCAGCTTTTGTGGCGCATCGAGAGCAAATACTGAAATGTTAATAATGAATAAAACTATGATACCGATTGAGTATGCTGTCCTTTTCTTCATAACATCTCCTAAAAAAAAATATACGATGTGTCATTAGATATACTACTTTATTTTTTTCGAGCAACAAAGTCAAGCAATCCGCAGCTATTTGCGCAATATCACTTATTTTTTTGCGCGGTTTTAAGTGGATTAACATCGCCTTTCCTGATATATTTTGGGGTTTACGCATTTTCATCTTATGCTGCAAAAGGAAAGGGAATCAGGATGAATATCATTGGTTTCAATATAATAGATATTTTGATTATCGTTGCATACCTCGTTCTTATCACATACATCGGCAAACGCAGCACTGGAAAAGTAAAGAATCAGGAAGATTTCTTTCTCGCAGGCCGAGGCGTTGGCAAACTCTTCCAGTTCTTTCTCAATATGAGTACCATCACAGATGCCGGTCAGGCCGTTAATACCGCTGCCGCTGCTTTCAGCAAAGGTCTCGGCGGTGTCTGGCTCCTGCTCGCTCCAATCCTCACAGGCCCTTACTATTGGTTCCTCGCGGGCTGGTTCAGGCGTGTCCGTCTCGTTACAATGGCCGAACTTTTCGAAGAGCGTTTCAGAAGTAAATTCCTCGCCAGCATCTACGCCGTTGTCGGAATCTGGCTAAGCGTCATCAACATCGGCATCGCAAATAAAATCTCGCTTCGTACTTTCCAGGCGATGACCCCTAAGTCAGAATCAAAACTTACCCTCGAAGAAAAACAGCACGTTGCTATGTTCGCGGAGTACCGTTCTCTCAACAGCCTCTACAAAGCCAAACAGCTCGAGCCGGAAAAAATAGAAAGATATAAAACCCTCGACAGTATGTACAAAAAAGACCAGATTGGCGCGTACGTCTCACATACAAAAACATGGTGGTTCTATGCCATTTACATCGGCTCAATGGGTGCGTACGTAATTATGGGCGGTCTCCAGGCCGCTGTCTGGAACAATATGCTCCAGGGTATTTTGATTCTCATCTTTTCTGGAATGATGATTCCAATTGCGCTGGTTAAACTCGGCGGTTGGGACGGCTTCTCCGCAAAAATGCCCGAGCACATGCTATACCTTTTCGGCTCAGGCCTCACAGAGTTCACAATTTGGTCTATCGCCGCTTACATGATTGCAAACTACGTCATAGGCATCACCGGCCATCAGGGCAATATGGCAAACAACGGTTCCGCAAAAGACGAACTCACCGCCAGAACCGGAAACATCAGCGGCTCATATATGAAACGAGTTTTAACAATCCTCTGGGCGATGTGCGGCCTGCTCGCTTTCGCCCTCTTCAGCGGTTCAGTTTCAGACCCCGATACAGCTTGGGGTGTCATGAGCAATAATCTTCTCGGCCCCGGCCTTCGCGGAATTATGATTGCCGGCATTCTCGCCGCAAATATGTCAACCGTTGCAGGCGTTTCAGTTTATCTCTCCGCGCTTTTTGTGCGCCACCTTTACAAACCTTTCGCACAAAACAAATCAGAGCATCATTACGTAAACGTCTCTCGTGTTTCAATTGCAGGCATACTTTTACTTTCCGTTTACGTCGCAGTGGCAAGCGGTGGAATCCTCGAAATACTTAAAATGCTTCCCTCGCTCAACGTCATTTTCGGCGCACCTGTCATGCTCCTGCTCTTCTGGAAACGTCTGACCCTCAAAGCCGTTTATATACAGGTTATTATTTGCGCGTTGTTATTCGCGATTCTCCCCGGCCTGCTGCCCAGGTTCGCCCCGATTAATCAATCGATATGGCTCACACAGCAGACAAATGAATTGATGGTCGTACAGAACGCTCCCGCAACCGAAAAGGATGTCGAACTCGGCCTCGCTCCCGAAACTGGCAAAAAAATCAGGAAAGAACTTATCCTTCCCGCAAGAAGTATTTTCTTCGAGAAAGTCGCCCGCAGCAATCCTGACGACCCAAATTCACCAATGGCAGGCATCGGCAGAATCAATACCGAACTCGTCATTGCAAAAGTAATTGGCCTCGACCTTCAGAATATGAAGCCCTCGCATCTGCTTACCATAAGATACCTCGTTGATATTTTCCTGCCGTTCCTCATTCTTATACCGATAAGTCTGATTACCAAAAACAAAGGCCTCGACGAAAACATCGCCCGCTTCTACGTAAAAATGAAAACAAAAGTCATAGCAGACCCCGCTTTGGATAAAGCCGAACTCGAAAAAAGTTACGCCAACCCTTCGCGTTTCGACCATTTGAAACTTTTTCCGAACTCGAATTGGGAATTCTGCAAATGGAACAGGGAAGACACTTGGGGCTTTTTGCTCAGTATCGCCCTGACCGTCGGAATTCTCGGCGCCTTTTGGCTCATTATCCAAACTCTTTAATTTAGTTGAACTCGTTCAAAAAAAAATCCAGGCGAGTGGTTAAACCCGCCTGGAAGTTGAATGTAATATTTAATTGTTTCAGCCTTCGGTTAGCTGTTAAAATCCTTCAATCCATCACTTTTATTGTCATCCATCGGAATAGCAGCCTTTGCGGTTTTGGCTTTTGCTGAAACTTTTGTTTCTGCCTTTTTGCCTGTGCCGCTGGCTATATGATGAATCGTATGGTCAAAACTTGTCAATTTATGTGTCTGCTTTAATGCTGACTGGTGAGCTTTCTCTCTGAAGTTGCTCTGCTGATTATTTACCGAAGCTCCGCCGACAAGATTTACCAGCTCTTGTACTATGCTGTTCATCTGTTCTGCCTGTGCGCTCAACTCTTCTGATGCGCTCGCCGATTCCTCAGCATTCGCTGCGTTCTGTTGCGTTACTTTATCCATCTGCGCTACAGCGGTATTGACCTGATCAATTCCCTGTGCCTGTTCAGATGAAGCAGCGGCTATTTCACCAACCAGGTCAGTTGTCTTGCCGATGCCCTGTACTATCTCTTCAAGAACTTTGCCTACTTCTGTAGCAATATCAACACCGTTCTTTGAATTCTTTACAGATTCTTCAATCATATTGGCAGTGTTCTTCGCTGCTTCTGCTGACCTCATAGCAAGATTGCGTACTTCTTCAGCTACAACTGCAAAACCTTTACCAGCTTCACCTGCACGAGCTGCTTCGACTGCTGCATTGAGAGCAAGTAGATTAGTCTGGAAAGCTATTTCATCGATGACTTTGATAATCTTTGCTGTTTCATCAGATGATTTTTGTATATCCTTAATCGCGCTGCTCATTCTGTTCATCGCTTCAGTGCCTTCATTTGCAGCTTTGCGAGCTTCTGCTGCCAGAGTATTTGCCTGTTGAGCGTTGTCAGCATTTTGTTTTGTCATAGAAGACATTTCTTCAAGACTTGAAGATGTTTCCTCAAGACCTGCTGCCTGCTCTGTAGCTCCTTCAGCAAGAGATTGCGAAGCGCTCGATACCTGACCCGATGCCGATGCAACCTGCTCAGAACCTTCAGTCAAACCGGCAATTATCTTGTTAATTGGTTTTATAATTGCCGCCGTAAGCATAATACCCAGCAATATCGCTGCGATTACACCTATCACCGATGATGCGATAGTTACTGTCGATGTTCTTGCAGCAGCGGTTTTGGCGTCATTTGTTGCCGTTAATGCTTTATCTTCATTGATTTTCACAAGGTGGTCCAATGTCTCTATTGTTGCTTCTTGTTTGTCACGGCACGGTCCCATTGCTTGTGTGTACATTGCGTTATATAATTTTTTCGTTTTATCAATTTCATTATGCATAACCGTAAAACCGCTGGCCAATTGTTCAATCACCGGAGTCATTTCTTTATATGATGAAACTGCTCCTTCATTGTTTCCGATTTTTACCGCTTCTTTAGTTTTGTGTACCAATTCATGAAATTTTTTGTGAGGCTCTGCCATTTGTTTGAATGCCGCCATAATCTCACTGTTATCAATATTAAATGTCGCGGCCCATTTTCCAAAATGGCACTGAGTGTGATCCTCGCCACCGGCAAATTCTGTCTTATCATATACCAAATGTGCTATATTGTTAAGCAGCTTGTGATGACCGCTTTCGGCTTTTTCCAGCAACTCACCCAAGCCTTCGGGATTTTGTACGCCGGTTTTTTCCATTTCACGGGATACATCGTTGAATTTATTATTTTCCTGTGCCCATGCCTGAACTCTTATTACAAATTCATTCCACAGTTTTGTTTCTTCACTGTTTTTGGGAATAGGTTCATAAATATCGAACGATTTCTTATATTCAGCTCGTGCTGCTTCTATATTGTCGTATTGTCTTTTGCGAACGTCTAATTCAAGATGCGGATCCAGCAAAGTACGCTGCGCGGTTTTTATTTTTTCAAGATTGTTTACGATAATTAGCAGATTGCTTACTGCCGGCATACATTCTGTTCCAAGTTCATTAGCGTGTGTTTTCATTGTGTTTACACCGGAAAACCCCATCAATCCTATAAACGCTGCGATAGCTGCTACACATAAAAATCCGCCAATCAGCTTGGTTCCTAATTTCATATTCTTAAACATTTTTATTCCCCTTAAAATTTTAAAATATTGTAAGTGTATCAAACTTACTGTTCTTGCGTTATTTTTTCAAATTCACAGTTACCGAGTACTTTATCTATATCGAGCAGAATTTTTACAGATTCGCCCACTTTGCCCATACCGAGTATAAAATCTGTATTGACTGATGAGCCGAACTGAGGTGATTCTTCGATGTTTTCGCCGTCGATATCGAGCACTTCCTGTACATGGTCAACCACGATGCCTGTGCTGAATTTTTTACCGTTTTGACGAATTTCGACAACGATGATGCAGGTCTCTTCTGTTACCTTTGCGGTTTCCATACCGAACTTCGACCGTAAATCGATAACCGGAATAACCTGTCCGCGCAGATTGATTACACCCTTTACGTACGATGGTGTCTGCGGAACTGCCGTTATATCCATATAACCTATAATCTCACGGACTTTCAATATTTCAAGACCGTATTCTTCGCTTCCAAGTGCGAACGTGAGATATTTGCCTTCCTTGTCCTGCAGAACTTTGGTCTGTTCATTTTGAATTGCAGCGTTTGACATAATGTGTTCCTTTAAATTGCTTTAAATTTATTGACCGCCGAATACGCTTCGGCTTTTTATAAACAGTTATGCTGTTCGAAATCGCCTGACAGGGCTTTTTGCAACATACAAAAACAGCATGACTGTAAATCCATTAATTAGTGTTTCGCAAAAAAAACGCGAAAAATAGTCGAATCAAATCGATTGACTCTGGCGTGATAATAAGTCAAGTGATCAATTATTATTATGTATTTCGGCGTATAATGAGGTGAGCATAATTTCGGAAAATACCAGATTTATATATATTAAGTTATTATAGATTTAAAATGTTTATATTGTTTGCTTTTCTCTTGGTCTTAATGGCTAATTTTTCGGATATTTTCTCTTGCATTTGAATTGTCCTTATTGGTAATATGATTTAAACAGTTTGCTCTTTATAAAAAAATACAACTGAATAAATAATACGAAATCACTGAGATTTCATACGTTCTACAGAAATCGCAAATTCATAGTTTATCGACTGTGAAAAGTACCAAGAATTGTATGAAAGGCTCGGTGCTCTTTGTTTATACGTACTTCCGTATGTGTGAAAAGAGCACCGTTTGCTTTTCGCGTTCTTGGTCGGCTTTTGCGAGCCGCTGTAGGCGTGATTTGCGACGGTGCTTTTTTAATGTACCTTTCGCAACGTAAGATACTATGTACAAAGAACTTATAAAAAAAATATTTTAAAAAATTAAATAATTTCTATTGCTTTTATGTGAGATGTTATGATATAATTTTCGGTAGGTTAAATGGACGAATTTGTATCACAGCAAATTGGTTTATTAAAAATTTGGATAAGGAGTTGAAGATTATGAAAACGGGAGTAGGATTTTTAATCGTATCTTTGGCATTTCTGCCACTATGCACTAACGCAACACCAATTGCTATTGACATCTATAATGATACAACCATTTCATCCGGCGAATATGGAAGAGTAAATATTTATGATACCCCACCAGATCAGACAACCGTTTCACTGCTTGGTGGCATCGCTGAATCCGTTTGGACTTATGATTCAAGCTCATTTAATATGCAAGATGGGAATGTTTCTTGGGTTATCTCCGCACAAAACACAAGTAACATAACAATTTCTGGTGGCTCGGTTGGTTCTTTGCAACTGATTGGTCATAGTATTGCATATATTTTTGGTGGCAACATAAGTGGTTCTTTGGGCATAATGGAGAATACTGCTATTGCACATATTTACGCTACAAATTTTAACGTTGCTCCTAAAAATGGCAATCCAATGAATGGCTGGCTCATAACTGGAAATTGGGATGATGCAACTAATTCACCTTTTACCATTTGGTCCCGCAATAATACTCTGCCTATGCCTGGTACTGCAGGTTCTCAAGTTGTCTTACACATAGTTCCTGAACCTGTCACATTATCATTTCTGCTATTAGGTCTTATGGGCTTGGGAAAATTTAGAGGTTAATACACAATTCAGTCAATTTAAATGAATGTGCAATATTCAGGAGGAAAGAATATGTCTACGGGAAAAAACATTATAAGACTATCTCTAATTTGTCTATTCAGTTTGTTAATGAATGCATCTGCTTTACATGCAGCTCATGAATCTTTTTTTCTCAATTCAAGCGCTTTCAATCCAAATCAGCCTGACTATGCCGTTCAGTTTGGCTTTTATCCATCAGGATACTCAGACGGTTGGCTTTGGTACGGCGAAGAAATGCTTAGTGGAGAATGGGCAGCAGCAATAACATATAATGGAATTCATAACAATCATTCTAATTGGCTGGAATCGCATTTTTCATATCCTTATTGGAATCCAGATACACGTTTTGTTCCAGACTCTTGGCCTGACTCAACACCGAGGCTTACTGCACAGTCAATCATTCATGATCCAAATATCCAAGTAATGATAGACTACAAGTTAATTGACCTGGGGGAAGACGGTTATGTTGCTATGCCTTTTTATCCCCAAAGCTATTCCGGTTCAGATGTGCCCTATGCGCGAAGTGAACGTTATATTTTGATTCAGTCGTACAATATAAAAAATACCACATCAAATAATATAACCGGCGTGAAATTTTATCAAATGCTTACCGGCTGGTACGCAGGTATGTACAATTGTACCTATTCCAATGCTCTTATTCCCGGACTGCTTGATGGCAGTTATGATCCCTGCAATCCAAATTCGCCAATTGCATTCAAATATGTCAGTACACAATGGACAAACGGTACCGACCCAAACTATATTGAATGGGAATGTTTTTGCAGTACCCTTGAACCTACTTGGATAGATAGTGGTATATATGACACTGGTTCCGGCGGCGATGAAACCCCGGGTTACACAACTTATAGAATTCGAAATTGCAACCTTAATGACGACCCTAATATTTATGATACTTATGCTGTTGCCGGGTCTATGGGTTGGGATTTAGGCACTCTTGCGCCCGGTCAGACTAAATCAATAACGTTAGCTGCAATGTTCGGTACCGGCCCTGTACAATATGCAACTCCTATTCCGCCATTGCCCGAAGGCATTGAAATTAACATTAACAAATACGATGATGTCAATGATGGAGATTGCGTTGTTACCTCCACTCCAACAATCGAAAGCGATATTAATTACACAATTGATTACAGCATCATGGGCAATCCCTGGAATCCCAATCCTATAGAGGTAAATGAAATTTGTATAGTTGATTTTCTCCCAAAATCAGGAGTGGATTTCGTCAGTGCAGAACCCAACACTTACGACTACAACGATATCACAAAAACCGTTACATGGGAAATAGGCGATGTAAACATTCGCGGCCTCGGCGTTGTTGGCTTTCATTCGGTGAAAGTAAAAGTTCGCGAAGATTGCCCGCAGGGTACTACGCTTACAAACACCGTAAAAATCTACAGCGGCGGCAATCTCATAAAAACAGCAACCGAATATACAAACATCTGTTGTACGTATGATACTGTTTTCGTTGACGATGACGCCGAACCAAATGGCAATGGCAGAACTTGGGACACTGCTTACGATAATTTACAGGATGCGTTTACAAACGTCCTCGCTGGCAATCACGGCTGCGCAGATAAAATCTTCGTTGCTGCCGGAACATATTATCCTACAGATGACCCTCAAGATACTTCCGCAACTTTCCAATTAATCAACTCCATAAACATCTACGGCCATTTTGCTGGGTGTGAAACCAGTCCCGACCAGAGAAACCTTGCCGACTCGAATTTTACAAGCGTTCTTTCAGGTGACCCTGACATCGATAATGATAGAGACATTTATAACGTTGTTACCGCCGCCAACTGCACAATTGATGGCTTCACCATCAAAAAAGGAGCATCGTATGGAATTCTCTGCGATGCCGATTCTCCGACAATTCAAAATTGCGTTATAACTGATAATGTAAAGGGCATATATTGCGACAATGGCTCACATACAAATATTTTTAATACGTTTGTTAATTATAATTCGTCCGATGGGGTAATGTCATGGAATGCAAATACAAAAGTAAACATCGATCAATGCACAATCAGAAATTGCAGCCCAGGTGTAGGCGTTAATTCAAACACTGAAGCTAATATAACGAATACGATTATAGATCATTGCGGTAAAGCTATTGATTCGTTCGGTAACATAAACGTTGACAAATGCACCATTTCCGAAAACACAGGATGGTGGAAGCCCGCCATTCAATTAAATTATGGCAGTGGAAACATTAAAGATAGTATTATAAGCGGCACTCAAGGGGACAGCGGAATAGCCGCCTACGCTGAATTAATTGTTGAACGATGTGAAATAAGCCAAAATAATGGTTATGGAGTTTATATTGGTTGGGAGGTAACCAATGTTAATGTCTTAAATAATTGGATATTCAAAAATCAGGATTCAGGCGTTTATACAGATAGCTTTGCAGAAATCCGCAACAACACCATCGTGTCCAATAATTCTTATGGCTTTAGCGGCTCTGGCGATCCAAACATAAATTCCAATATCATTTATTGGAATAATAGTTCCTGTGAACAGTTTGATGATTCGTGGAATTCATTTACCAAAGTAAATTATAACTGCGTGCAGGATGGTTATAATGGAACAGGCAATATACCCGATAATCCACAATTTGTTGACTCTGTAAACGATGATTATCATTTGATTGCTGAATCAAACTGTATCGACGCAGGCAATCAATTGTTCACAACCTCAACCGAAACAGACATTGACGGCGAAGATCGCATAATAAACGGTTGTGTCGATATTGGCGCCGACGAATTTCAACCTTATGACCTTACTGGCGAAAACCAAACGCAGGATGGTTTTATTAATTTTCTTGATTATGCCGTTTATGTTGAAGATGGCAATATTGATTTTGAAGATTTCGCTGTCTTCTGTTCTTACTGGCTTACTCCTTCTGATTGGCAAGGCATCGGCGGCAGTGGCGCATACTTTGAAGATACGCCTTACGAATGCCAGCAGCAAATGATGATGGGATTTATGGAATTGGAATCTGAACAAATGATGATTGCAGAACCCGAACCAGTCGATATTGAAATGTTAGTTAATTGGCTTGACGATCTTTGGCAGAACGATGAAGAAATTAGAAACTCGATGACAGAAGAAGAATTTTTGAATTTCCGAAATGCGATAGAAGAATTGGAATAAAATTACTTCTGTCTTTGTGGTGGACGTGTAAAGGCCGGAATTTTTCTCCGGCCTTTTTTATTTGTCTATTTATATATTAAAAGACCCTTAACCTCTATATAAAACGCTTCATTTTGATATACTTTTCATACCATTTTTTTCAATTTTTCATCGAAATCGAATCAAATTTTTGCAAAATTGTTCATTTTTATCAAATTCGTCTCAACTCTTTTATATACCGATAGTTATTATTTTGGAATCGCTCATAAGTCCTTTATATACGTTGAAAATGGACACAGAAAGAAGTGGTATTTTTCTGAGACAAAAACCCCATTTTTAGCTCAAAAACGAAGGTAAAAACTTGCGCAGTCTTGTGCCCTTGCGGCACAAGACGGAGTCCCTGTGGGACGCAAAATTATTGAATTTTTGCGTTTGCATTTAGCAAAGTGGGAGATTTTTAAATCAAAAATAATTGAATTAGTGAGAGAAAGAGAAGTGATTTTTTATGCGTCTGCTGTTTCAAGTTCCCGGACATCTATTTCCATTAGATGGTCTAAATATTGGGTTAATTCGGTAACTGAAAAACGGGCAAGAAATTCAGGTTTTGCGCCCTTATTTATCTGACAGATGAAGTCGATTATTTCCCGTTTACTCATTTTTAATCTCCGAATTAGTTGCGTTATTTTATATTTTTAATATCGGAACAAAACACCCTGTTTCTTTAAACCTTTATTAAAAAGAACTTACAACGCCCTATAACTAAAACTACCATATATCGAAGAAATTATTTTTTTTTACATTATGTAGTTGCACTTTCCAGACAACGTTGTAATATAATACCTGTTGTCCTATAATATATAGCTTCGGTGGGCAGCAGGCTTTTATATTTTTTTTGCAATTATTTTCATATTTTTTATCATTTTATATTTTGCCCTCCGACATCTGGAAAATTTCAGCGTAAACTATTCGTATGTTCGAACTTGCTGATAATCTGTATAACCAGACTGTAAGCCCGGATAAGCCCAAATTCAAACTCTGGACATCCGCTGGTATTTTGCTTACTTACAAGTGCCCTGCTGCTTGTGATTTTTGCTACTATCGATGTAACCCGAATAAAGGCGGTCTGTTAAGCGTTGATAATGCGCTTGCCGCTTGGAAAAGTTTGATAGTTTTAGCCGGCTCGTCCGCCAAAATTCATATTACAGGCGGCGAACCATTTTTATATTGGCCGCATCTTGTCGAACTGCTTGGAAAAGCGGAAAAACTCGGCTTAGGTTCGGTTGATATGATTGAAACTAATGCGTTTTGGGCTGATTCGCAAGATGTTGTGATGGAAAGAGTTAAATTCCTCGATTCGCACAATGTCAATAAGTTGAAAATCAGTTACGACCCGTTCCACGCCGAATTTGTGGAATATCGAAAAGTAAAGCTGCTCGCGGATACTGCTTCCGAAATACTTGGTAGCAAAAGAGTTATGGTTCGCTGGCAGGATTATATGGAAAAGGATTTAAATGTAATGAATCTCACGGAAGATGAAAAAATGAAACTTTTCACAGAATCGATTAAAAAACATCCGTGCAGATTCAACGGCCAGGCAGCAGGAAGATTATCAGAAGTTTTTGCAAATAAAGAACTTGCTGAAATTTCTAAAAAAGATTGTAGCGGTTCATTTCTTTCGGCCAAAGGCGTACATATCGACCCTTACGGCAATGTTTTCAGTGGAACTTGCAGCGGAATTATCATTGGAAATATCACAAAAAAGCCGCTTGAAGAGATTTGGCGGACATTTGAACCGAGCAAAATGGATGTTTTAGACGTATTATTCAACGAAGGCCCCGCCGGACTTCTCGAAAAAGCAATTAATCAAGGTTACGAAAAACGCCGATTATATTCAGGTAAGTGTCATTTATGTACGGATTTACGTCAATTTTTCTTTGACAAAGATTTATATCGGTCGATAGTCGGCCCAAAAGATTGTTATAATTAATCCATAAGCCCCACAGGTTTTATCTTGGGGGCGTAAAAAACTATGAGCGAAACGAATTACGATTCAATTTTTGGCAAGATGGTACTCGATCAGGGCTATTGCACTGAAGAAGAACTTGCCTACTGTAAAAAGCAGCTCAAGGACAGGGCCAAGGAAAATCCAGCCACCCTCGAGCAGCTTTTGATATCGAATCGTTTCATAACCCCTAATCAGGCCAAAAGGTTAAAGCAAGTCTCCAAAGAAAGCACAAAAGAAGGCAAAGACGCCGCCGAACAGATCCCCGGCTATAAAATCCTCGGCAAACTCGGCGCCGGTGCAATGGCTATCGTTTACAAAGGCAAGCAGATAAGCCTTGACCGCATTGTAGCCGTAAAGATATTACCGCGCAGGTTCAGCGAAAATCCCGATTACGTAAAACGTTTCTACAAAGAGGGTAAGGCCGCTGCGAAATTAAATCATAACAATATCGTCGGAGCTTATGACGTTGGTGAAGCGGGTGGATACCATTATTTCGTTATGGAATATGTCGAGGGTAAGACCCTTTATGAAGACCTCGCCAAAGGTAAAATCTTCCCCGAACAGGAAGCAATCGCAATTACAACTCAGGTCGCAAGCGCCCTCGCACACGCACACAACAGAGGCTTGATTCACCGTGACGTAAAACCAAAGAACATAATGATTAACAGCGCTGGGATAGTAAAACTGGCAGACCTTGGTTTGGCTCGCGATGCCTCGGATATAGAATTAGCAAAAAGCGAAGCCGGCAAAGCATTTGGGACACCCTATTATATTTCACCTGAGCAAATCAGAGGCGAAATCGACATTGACGGCCGATGCGACATTTATTCGTTAGGCGCAACTTTTTACCACATGGTAACAGGCCGCGTCCCCTTCGAAGCCACGACCCCATCAGAAGTTATGAGAAAACACTTAAAAGAGCCTCTTGTCCCGCCTGACCATATTAATACCACCCTTTCAGCGGGCGCATCGGAAGTAATTGAAATGATGCTCGCCAAAAAGAAGGAAGACAGGTACGCTTCCGCTGAAGAGCTGTTAACAGACCTTGAAAACATTCGCAGGGGCGAACCGCCTCTTAGAGCGAGACGAAAATTCAACATTTCAGACCTCCAGCAGCTTCAGGATGGCCAATCGATAGAAACTGAAGAAATATTCGACCAGCAAGATATGGTCAGCAGATACAAAGTGTTGATAGTGATTCTTAGTTCTGTAATTGCAGTTCTGGTTTTGCTCGTCATCTTCCTTTTTGCATCTAAGTAGTTGAGGATAATATGCCTAAAGGCGGCGCTCATTTTACATCACAGGAACTTGCGCTTGTTTTAAGCCATTATGACATCGGCATCATTCAGCAAATCAAACCTTTAATCGCCGGCAGCAAAAAATCTCCAAAACAAGTGATTTTTTCTGATAAAGGCAGGTATCTTATTAAAAGGCGCACAAGGGGCAAAGACGGCCTCGCTCGTATCGAACTTGCGCATTCTGTTCAAAATATTTTAAAAGAAAAACATTTTCCGGTTTCAAAACTGATAGCAACTCGCGACAGCAAAAGCACTTATCTTGAAATCGAAAATCATATCTATGAGCTTTTCGAGTTCGTAACCGGCGCAAGATTTGACGGTAGAAATGAATCTGTTGAAAACGCTGGTTTAATCCTCGCAAAATTTCATAATTATTTGAAAGATTATGCTTCAAAACCAATATCATGCAGGGGCAGCTTCCATGACAGCCGCTCTGTAAGAGCACATTTGAAAAAAATAAGTTCTGATAATCACGGCGGCACACACAAAATTGCCTCATCTCTGATGACTATGTACAATATTTCGAGTACAAATGTAAATCAGTTTGGTTTCGATGAATGGCCATGCAGGATTGTGCACGGCGACTGGCACCCCGGCAATATGTTGTTCGCAAACGGCAAAATTTCAGCGGTACTTGACTTCGATTCTTTAAATTTCGCGCAAGTTATTACCGACATCGCCAATGGCGCTCTTCAGTTTTCCATCGTCGCAGGCAGACCTGACCCTGCTGAATGGCCGGATTATCTTGACCAAGTTAGATTCAACAGTTTTATTTACGGCTGCAGTTACAATAATAAACTCGAAGAATTACAATTGAAGGCACTTCCGGATTTGATGATTGAAACTTTGATTGCAGAAGCTGTGCTTCCTATAGCTGCGACGGGATCATTCTCGAATTTTTCAGGCTCTGATTTTTTGAAGATGATTCAAAGAAAATGCCAGTGGATTGATAAAAACAGAAACTCTCTTACAATTCTGCCATAAAAAACTATCTAACAAAGCTTATTTAAATCTGCAATTGTCAGTTCACTTACAGAATTAATTATCAAATCAGCATCTTCCAATTCATTGGCAGGATAACTGTTTGTAACGCCGATGATTCTCATTCCGGCATTTTTGGCGGCGGAAATTCCCCAATGAGAATCCTCGATGACAACGCATTCATTGGGGAGGATCTGAGAATTAAATTTTTTATTTATATTCTGCATTGCCATAAGATAGCCCTGCGGGTCGGGTTTGCCCTTTTCGACATCTTCGGCGGTAACAATCACATCAAAATAATCGGCAAATCCGGAATTTTCAAGCATCAATTCTATGTCATCACGCGAAGCGCCGGAGTAAATGCCGATTTTTATGCCGGCGGTTTTAAGCATTTTTATAAACTGCGGAATACCCTTTATCAAATGGTCAGCCTGACGGATAATCTCCTCGAAGAAAAACGCTTTCTGCTCAATCAGCGTTTGTATCAAAATGTTATGAAAATCCGTATTGAAAGATTTCTTAATCGCTTCGAACATCTGAGTATCTGTATAGCCGAGGAACTGCGAATAATAATCGTTTCGATCAATTGTAATGCCAAACTGCTCAAGTACTTTGTTCGTTGCGATAAAATGGCTCGGCTCAGAGTCCGAAATGACTCCGTCAAAATCGAATATTACAGCTTTAACCATTATTTCTCCGTCGGAACCGGTCCGGCAAGGGCTTCGTATTCTTCGAGCGAAGATACATTGCCACTGAGAACCATATCGATAAGCGATTTAATCAGTGAAGCGTTTTTAGTTATATATCTGCGGGCAACCAGTTCCTTGCGTTTTTTCATACTGATTTTGTTTTGCCCATTATCGCCGGGAGCAGTTTCGACTTCCATATCTATTTTGCTGCTTGCCTGGCTGCAGAACAAATATCCGCAGATAATACAAATCGCAACATCGACAAGTTCCCTGCCGTGCAGGTCCATATACTCAACACCTTTCTCTTTTACGAAAGCAATGGCTTTGAGCATAAGCTCGGTATTCTCTTTAAGAATCGCAAGCAAATCCTGAACCTGCGGTTCGTAATGACCGGCCGCAAGTTCCGCGATATATTTTTCACATGTACCGCTGCAAACGCCGCGAACTGCCGCGACAACCTGCAACTGGCTTGTGCCTTCGTAAATCGTTGTG
>Ga0154576_1022_pt1 | contig 21135 bp, 27 predicted proteins | sample RifGroF2_FD_116005 | JGI IMG/M metagenome (GOLD analysis project Ga0154576, IMG submission 116005) | Planctomycetes bacterium GWF2_41_51 | reverse complement strand
AAATATATGACCGCTTAACGGATTCTGACGAATAATATTTTTTACCATCATCGCCAGGCCGTCAAAACTGCGACGCATATCCGTAGGCTCTGAGCACAGATATATCTTTACAGCCGATGGAAAACTCAGCATTGCTGCTCACATATAGTACGTACTGTTTCACAAAGCAGTTTTATGTTGCAGCTATTTGAAGCATTTACATAAATACCGCCCGGAAAAGTTACACATAATTCCTTTGAGTTTGTATGTATCTGACCCAAAGGTATAAATTCGGGTTCAACAGATGATTCGGAATCATTAGCATTAACCACGCTATCTGATTTTTGATCCAGCTTTTTTCGCCACTGGTAAAATGACGATTGATTTATACTTTCGTTCTCACAGAACTTGCTAATACTTAATCCGCTTGCTGCTTGTGACTCCATTACCAAACGCCAGAATTCGTGATCATCACCGGCAACATCTTTTGCATTGCTCATGTTTTAAACCCTTCCAATAAACATGAGCCGATTATCGCGATTATACGCCGCAAAAAAAGAGGTGCTTCACCGGACGGACACGCCGATTTTAGAAAAAGATTTCATAGTGCGGCTGAAATGAATCAAGCATTGACTGCTTTAAAAACCCATATAGATTGGAAGATGGAAAGAAATGACGTTTGGAAAGGAAAATCTATTGATGGCTCAAGTCATGAAATAATTTTCACAAAAGAAAAAAAATTTAATATATATGTAAAAAGAAATAACCGTAAAATTATTAGTCAATGTAAATTTGTTGATAATGAAAAAAATGCATGGAAGTATTTTTATCAATATATTTCACAATCGACTTTTAGATGAGATCCATTGTTTTGAGCCCGGAGGGGACGTATTGGTTTCCGCGTGGGCTTCCTTCGCAAGGCTACGGAGGACAAGCCGTTCTAAATGATGATAGATTCCAGCTATTAAGTAAAAATATTTGTTCGCACATTGTGACTTGTAATAAGGTTGTGATAGGCGGGAAGGTGGTTGGATAAAATATTCATCAGGCCATCGACATCATTACGCCAATCGCGATGCAGTTCGCTGACAACGCTGAACCAGTTCATCAATTGTGCTCCCGCATCGCTCATTCGATGCCAGGCGGCGTAACGTGCCGATTCATTGAATGTTCCCGATGCATCCGTTACGACGAAAACTTCAAAACCCTCCTGCAATGCCGATAGAGCAGGGAAGGCAACGCAAACTTCGGTAACAATTCCGGCGATGATAAGCTGTCTGCGGCCTGTGTCTCTGACGAACTGTACGAAATCCTCGTTGTCCCATGCGTTTATCTGTCCCGGGCGGGCGACATACGGGGCATCCGGGAAAATTTTCCTCAGTTCAGGCATAACAGGGCCGTTTGGGCCATCTTCAAAGCTCGTCGTTATAACAACAGGAAGATTGTAATATTTCGTCAGGTCTGCCAGAGCCAAGACATTGTTGCGAAACTCATCGGGCCCAAAATCGCGAACCAGCGACATCAAACCTGATTGATGATCCACAAAAAGCACCGCCGCGTTATCTTTCGATAATCTACTGTATTTAGCTGTCATAATTCTATCCCTCTATAAAATTCAATCATTATGTTACACTTTTTTGGGCACATAACAATTGGGATTATGACTATGCGGTTTTGAAGAGAATGCTTAAAAACAAAGACTGCCCAGATTTTTCGGCGGGAAGGGTGCGTTTTCTCTATTTTATGCAGTTTGCCTAAATTAAATAGCTCCTGACCCCATTTAATTTTTTCCGATGATGGTGATAGTGAAGTTTGCCGGTTCCGAAACGTTGTCGGATAGCGGCTTTTCGATTTTTTCGGATGAAGTCAAAACTGGTTTATTGGGAACGATAAAATCAGAATCGGCGTTCTGCTTTGCTAAATAATTTTGCAGGACATCGGTTACGGCAATTTGATTAATCATTGCGATGTCGCTTGCCATTCTTAGCCTGTGATTATAATTATCTGCCTTACAGATATCGAGGGTCTGGCGGGCGGAGACATTATTGATGGTTATAAATTTTCCCTGCTGTTCGGTTCCAATTTGCAAAGTCGCATCGCTGCATTTGGGCCAGATGAAATTCAATTCGCCAATCAAACTAACGATAGAATTTCTGTCGCAGCTTAAAACATATTTCACAGAGCCTGTCTTTCTGTCAACGGCTGAGGTTTTATCGAAGAGGGCGGTATTCATTAAAGCTTTGCCGATGAGCCAATCGGCCTCAACGGGACTGTCTGTAATAAGAGTTAATTTGGCAACAAGCGGGACTGAAGGGCCTTTGGGTGCTGCAACTACAATGTCCTGCTCGGGTGCCTGGGCAAAAGGCTGTTCAAAGAGAACCTGCGGTTTTGGTTTTCTGTTTAAAACATTATCGGCAAATTTCTGGCGTGCAGATTTTGGCACGAAAATATCTAAAACGACATACGAAAGGGCGGCGACGAGTGCAATCATCGCGGCGGCGGTGATGAAATGCCTGTAGATGAGTCTTCGCTTTCCTTTTTTGCTGTGCTGATAAACTTCGGTATCGGCAAGAAGTATGTTTCTTTCGAGGTCTCTTGTTACGCTTTCACAAAAACCTTCCGGTGCGGCGGAGGGCCTGAGTGAGCCAAGAAGTTTTCGGCATCTGTGGAGTGACTCAAATGCTAGTCGGGCATTTTTATCGTTGTCGATAAGACGTTTGACTTCGTTGCTTTTTCGTTCATCGAGTTCGCCGTCGATGTAACTGTTAAGCAATTCTTCTAATTGTTCAATATCTTTCATTGTGCACCCTTAAGATATTACCGCTTCGATAATATCACGCAGATTCTTTCTGCCTCGAGCAATTCTGCTCTTTACGGTTCCAATTTCGATATCGAGTGTTTCTGCAATTTCATTGTAGCTCATTTGCTCAATATCACGCAGAACAACTACAGCTCTTTGCTGCGGGTCAAGTTTTTCCAGAGCCTTTAAAATAAGGCTGCTGACTTCTTTTTTCGCGGCCAGTTCAGAAGGCTCCAAAGAATTTCCATCGACCAGATAATCTTTTAACTGGCTGCCGGTTTCTTCGTCAACTTCGCGGTGCAAAGATTCAAAATTAAGTCTGCTGCTTTTTTTGCAAAAATTCAGCGTATTATTTACCGCAATTCTGAAAAGCCAGGTATAAAAACTGCTCTGAGCCCTGAAATCCTTCAGACCCTGAATAGCTTTAACAAAGCTGTCCTGGGCAAGCTCGGCAGCATCGGCATCGTTGCCGCAAAGTTTGAGGATAGTATTGTAAATCCTGTCCTGATACTTGAGTATCAACTTTTCAACGGCAGCCATATTGCCGGCCATGGCCTGTGCAACAAGAGCAGCTTCGTCAATAGTAATATTGCCGCTGCCCACTTTTAGTTGTTCCTGTATAAATTTGACCATTGGCGTTTTAAAAAGTTCCTGTTATTTTACAATAAAAAGAAGTAAAGTGTTAAGCCTCTGCTTTTAAAGGACTTACGCAGACTCCTTACGGGCATTATTTTCTGATTCGAACAGGTCGGTTTTTCCCTCGACGATGTCTTTTGTAATCAGATATTTACCGGGCTTAGGCTCTTCGGGGAGTCTGTACATCATGTCTATCATCATCTCTTCGGTCAAGGCTCGAAGGGCTCTTGCGCCTGTGTCGCGTTTGAGAGATTTTCTTGCGATGGCTTTTAATGCTTCCTCGGTGAAATCGAGTTCGGCCTGTTCCATTTTGAAGAAGGTTTTGTATTGTTTGACGAGTGCATTTTTCGGCTTTGTCAGGATATCGACGAGTGCATTTTCGTCCAAAGCTGAAAGGGTCGTGATTACTGGAACTCTTCCGACAAATTCGGGAATCATCCCATATTCAATAACATCTTCCGGCACAACCTGTTCGAGTACATTGGAGTATTCGGTATGGGCATCGACTGCTTTCTGGTTTTCTGAACCGAAACCAATCATTTTTCTGCCAAGACGTTTTTTAATAATATTTTCCAGACCTGTGAATGTTCCGCCGCAGATAAATAAAATGTGAGTGGTGTCAAGCTGGATGTAAGACTGCTCGGGATGTTTGCGGCCGCCCTGGGGAGGAATGTTGGCGATTGTTCCTTCAAGCATTTTTAAGAGAGCCTGCTGGACGCCTTCACCTGAAACATCGCGGGTAATTGAGACGTTCTGGTTTGTTTTGCCGACTTTGTCTATTTCATCGATATAAACGATTCCTCGCTGCGCAACTTCAATATCGAAATCAGCGTTTTGCAGCAATCTGAGCAGGAAGTTTTCGACGTCTTCGCCGACGTAACCGGCTTCTGTTACGGTTGTGGCATCACAAATCGCGAAGGGGACATTCAGTTCGCGGGCAAGTGTTTTGGCGAGCAGGGTCTTACCGGAACCTGTCGGGCCAATAAGCAGAACATTGGATTTATCGATTTCAACGTCGTTGCTTTCCTTGTCGGTGTGCAGAAGACGTTTATAATGATTATGGACAGCGACGGCGAGAATTTTTTTCGCGTGTTCCTGACCGATGACATACTCATCAAGAAATTCTTTTATCTGGCGAGGCTTGGGGACTTCTTCGAGAAGAAAACCCGTATGAGTCATTCGCCTTTTTTCCTGTCTGACTATATTATAGCAAAGCTCGACGCATTCCGGACAAATGTAAACTCCGTCGGGCCCTTCAACAAATGCGTCAACCTGTTTTTTAGCTCTTCCACAAAAGCTGCATGTTTCTTTGCGTTTTCCGTTTTCAATTTTTCCCATTAAAAAACCTTAAAAAAAATAAATTATTAAACTAAATCATAACCTATAGTAAAAGCGCTTTCGTTGATGTAATAAAGACCTTTTTTGCCTTTATAGAAAGCGCGTTTCATTCCATTGACGACGGATTGCGGCTCTAAAATGTTGGTCTTTTTAATCATAGCGCCGAGCATTATTACGTTTGCAACTCTAATATTGCCCATTCTTATCGCAAAATTTGTGGCGTCAATACCAATTATATCGAGCTTTTTATTCTCGATTTTTCCCATATCAATCAATGAGGAATTAACAATTACCGGTGAACCGGGTTCAAGAGTGTCGATGTATTTGATGTATGATGGTGCATTCATAATCATGGCGAGATTTGGGCGTTCGATAATAGGCGAATCGATTTCATAATCTGAAATGGATATCAGTGCTTTTGCGGTTCCGCCGCGGACTTCAGCGCCGTAGGAGGCCATAGCGCAGACGTTTTTGCCGGCGTCGATGCAGGCATAAGCGAGAACATTGCCGGCGAGTATAACACCTTGACCGCCAAAACCTGCTATTAACATATTTATTTCGGTAATAGGCATATTATTCAACGTTTTTGTAAACCCCTAAGGGGAAGTAATTGAGCATTTGTTCTTCAATGAACTGCACGGCTTCGACTGGTGACACTTTCCAGCCGACAGGGCACATAGAAAGAATTTCGACCATGGAAAAACCGATTCCGTTGAGCTGGTTTTGGAATACTTTTCTAATTGCTGCTTTTGTTTTATTTATGTTCCTTACGGAATTGATGCTTGTTCTTTCGAGATATTTTGTTTCTTCAAGTGTAGAGAGCATTTCGCAGACTCTAATCGGTTTGCCCATTCCTTTGATTGTTCTGCCGGAGGGGCAGGTGGTGGTTTTCTGGCCGACAAGAGTGGTCGGAGCCATTTGGCCGCCGGTCATTCCATAAGTCGCATTGTTTACGAAAATGACGGACATATTTTCACCGCGATTTGCGGCATGAATTATCTCGGCAGTTCCGATTGCGGCAAGGTCGCCATCGCCCTGGTAAATCAAAACAAATTTATCGGGATGGACGCGTTTTAGAGCGGTTCCAACTGCTGGCGCTCTGCCGTGAGCACATTCGATAACATCGCAAAAAATATAATCATAAAGAACAACCGCGCAACCGACTGGAGCGGTAAGCAGCATCCTTTCTCTTATGCCAAGCTCGTCGATTGCTTCGCCGATGAGACGGAGAATAATTCCATGTCCGCAGCCGGGGCAGTATTTTGTTGAATCGGTTGTAATCGATTTGGGTTGTGTCTTAACAATATTCATTATGTTTTAAGTACTTCCTGAATTTTTTTATAGACGGAATCGGGGGTTGGATTCCATCCTCCGCCCATTCCGTAAAAAAGAATATCTTTTTTGGGTACAACGTCCATAAGCGTCAGCAAAACATCTTCGAGCATTTGGCCGGTGCTCATTTCAATGACGAGAAATTTCGCAGATTTATTCTTTTTAGCGATATCGGTAAGCTCTGCATCGGGCCAGGGCCAAAGCGTTTTAGGTCTGAAGAGGCCAATCTTGGTGCCATTGTTATTGTGCTTTTTAATCGCGGATTTTGCGATTCGGCTTGTTGCGCCGTAAGCTATAACGATAATGTCTGCGTTATCGCAATTGTATGTTTCGCACCAGCGAAGTTCGGATTTGATTTTATTATATTTTTGTTCGAGTTTTCTGTTGTGCAGTTCCAGACCGTTTGGTGGATTGAGGAATAGCGTTCTGACAACGTTTGGCTTTCTGCCGGCGCAGCCGGTGAGAGCCCAGTCCTTTTTGGGTAATTTTTCAAACATCGGTTTGTATGGGTGCATTTGAAACGGTTCGACAAGCTGGCCGATAATGCCGTCGCTTTGGATAATCACGGGCATTCTGTAAAAGTCAGCCAAATCAAATGCGTTCATAGTCATATCATAACATTCCTGCAGGCAATTCGGAGCGAGGACAATGCAGCGGTAATCGCCGTGGCCTCCGCCGCGGGTCGATTGAAAATAATCCGCCTGCGATGCTTCGATGTTGCCAAGGCCGGGACCGCCTCGAACGACATTTATAATGACACAGGGCAATTCTGCGCCCGCGATATAACTTATGCCTTCCTGCTTGAGACTGATGCCCGGTGAAGAAGACGATGTCATTACACGAACACCTGCTGCCGAAGCGCCGAATACCATATTAATTGCGGCGACTTCGCTTTCAGCCTGGATGAAAACGCGATTTTCCTCTTCCATTCTTTTGGAGAGGTATTCAGGCGTTTCCGTTTGGGGTGTGATAGGGTAAGCGAAATAGCAATGGCAGCCCGCTTTGATGGCGGCTTCGCCAACGGCCTCATTGCCTTTCATTAAAACTCTTTTGTCCTGAGACTCTGTTATATTCAATTCAGCCATTCAATCCTTATCTTGCTGAACCTGCGTTTTCGATAATTGTAAAGCAGCAATCGGGGCAAATGATATAGCAGGCTCCGCAGCCATTGCATTTTTCGTCAATGACTGAGACGTAATCATAGCCTTTTTTGTTGCTGGTTCCGCTTTTATGTATAGCTGCCTGAGGACAAACAGCGATGCATAAATCGCAGCCTTTGCACTTTTCAAGATTCATTATTGCTTTTTTAGCCATTGATCTTTATTTCAATGTTTCTTTAAGTATTTTTTGTATGTTTTTCTTCAATTCGGGCAAATCTTTTTCTACGACAGACCATACAACATCCTTATCTATTTCAAAATATCCATGTACGAGTATATTTCTCATTCCAATTATTTTAGACCATGGAACTTCGCAATATTTTTCTTGTATTTCATCTGAAATACGAGCAGCAGCTTCGCCAACAATGAAAAGATGGTGAATTATCCAATTTTGTACAAGCTCATCGGTATCAAATGCATTTTTGCTATTTTGTGAATATTTCTCAATTCTTTCTATTGCTTCAATGACATCAAGCAGCCTTTCTCTGTCGCTTCTCATAATGCCATTGCTTCCTTTAAAATAGTTTCCCTAATCCGGGGCCTAAGACCCTGGGGAGTTACTACATCTACATTACAACCTAACAAATTTTGGAGTTCCATTAGCAAGCCGCCCATATCCAGAAGACTGCGACCTTTCTCCATATCAACGAGGAAATCTATATCGCTATATTGGTCGAAATCAGCCCTTGCCGCAGAACCGAAAATACGAACGTTTTTCGCGCCATATCTGGATGCCAACTCCAGAATTTTATTCCTATTTACTTTCAATGTTTGCGTTAAATCAGTCATATAATCTTGTATAACTTACCACAATGGTGACTGGTTTGCAACAAAACGTTAAACTCTTAAGATTAAAGAAGTTACTTTTTGTCGGATAAGAAAATGCCGATTTTTTTATCTGTCTGGGCGATATGGTTTTCGAGCCAGCCTTTGAGGAAAATTGCGATATCGAGACTGAAAATCTTTTTGCCTTTCCCGAGCTTTTCAGCATACCGGATAACATCTTCCGTTAATCTTTTGTGCATTTGCTTATGTAAATCAATTTGAGGGTATTTTTTGTCCTGCATCAACTTTTCTTCATCGGCAAAATGCGTGCCGGCATAATTAATTAATTTTCCGACGGCATCGCGCACAGCCTGTTCGCTGCATCCGCTTTGAACGGCTTCATAATATTCGTTGACGATAGTGACAAGCCGCTTATGCTGAGAATCAATAGATTCCACCCCAATCGAAAGCTCATCTGACCATTCAAAAAAAGCCATAGTACAATCCCCGATAGAGTTTTAAATGTTTTATATTATTGCTTAACATATGAGAACGAATAAGCTCTAAAAAGTCAAGAGATACCTGCTAAAAGCAGCAGAAAGGGGTAATTTCTTATGCTGGGATTGAAACGCAAGATGCCGCACGAAGGACATGAAATGCACCTATGCTATCTGGCCAACCTTGGTTATCATGTACAGGATACAAGCGGATATAGGAGACTCGTTAAAGACGCAAAATACGTATGCGCAAATTGCGGCAGAGCAGCAGCAGAGAAAAAAAATTTGTGCAGACCGAAGAAGCTATAGATGGTTACCAGAAATGACGTTTTGCGAAGGCGTGTCCTGAACCGTCTTTTAAGTATTTTTCAAAAGCTGCTGCTTTTTTATCGTTTTCAAAACGAATAGCAATAATTATTTTCCATGGCTTATATTCATTTGTAAATGGTGAATTACCATTGTTATGAGTTTTTAACCGTTCATTCAAATTTTGAGTGATACCTACATGCTTTTTGGGATTTGATAGACTTTCAAGAAGATAAACATATTTCATAAATAAATCCTTTTATGAAACCGGCCCTACTTCGCTCAATTGCCGGCAAGCGGCAATTGAGCTACGAAGGGCATTCTGCATAGCCCCTTTGGGGCGATGCAGAATGGAGACGATGGGAATCGAACCCACATTCCTGCGATGCGACCGCAGTGTGCTCCCGTTACACCACGTCCCCTAATACGGAAATCCGAAAATCGAATATCGAAATTCGAAAATTGCTTATAACTGCCATTTATTATAGCAGACTATCTTTTCAGCTTTTTCTCTCGGCCGGTGAGTTTCTTTATCGGCCGGGTAACCAATCGGCATAACTTCAATAATCTCAACTCTTTCGGGTATTTCGAGAATTGTTTTTAATTTTTCAGGATGAAACGAACCAATCCAGCAAGTTGCCAAACCTTCGGCAACAGCCGACAAAGCGATATGCTCCATAGCAATGGCAACATCTATCGATGAAATTCGCAGGCCGCAACGCATCGCGTAATCGCTGTTGCTGCACCCGACGATAATCGCAGGTGCCGATGCGATGAACATCTGCTCATTGGCAGCCATCGCGACTTCCCTGCGAATCTTTTCATCAGTAACAATAACAAAACGCCAGTCCTGCAAGTTCTTGGCAGAAGGCGCAAGACGCGCAGCCTCAATAATCCTATCAAGCTTTTCCTGTTCGATAGGCTTTTGTTCGTAATTTCGGCACGAATACCGTTTTTTTATTGCTTCGTACAAATCCATAATTAGATTATATTCTATAATACTTTGGGCGTCAAGATTGTGCATCAAAGAGATTATTTTACAGGATAAATTCCTTTTCTGGCTATCAGTCTTGTTCCCAAACCGGCGAAAGTGTGCAATAATCCTATGATTATGAGAGCGCCAATAAAATATTCGAGCAGGCCTCTTGGCTCCTCACCTTTTTCCGGAGCAAAATATCCCACCCAGATAAAAATCATTACGAGCATTTCTATAACGGCAAAGACTGTATGACTGCCAAGGTATAAATCGCCGAGTCCCGGAAAAATAAAAGAGAGCCAGGCTGCTTTAGCTACAGATTTGAATTCTTTGTTACAGGTGTGACATTTGGCGGGATAACCTTCAATTTTTATGAAGCAGTTTGGGCAAAGATTTTCAAATCCTGCATTTTCCGGTGCTTCTGCATTAAAAGTGCCGCGGAGAAAATCTATAACTTCTTTTATAGCTATCCTATCACTTTTAGGCATATTAGAAAAAATACTTGTTTTTCCATTTTTAAATTTAATTTTGCATTTTCCTGTTAATTTACTTTCGATTTTATCGATAGCTGCATAATCAATTTGCGCCAACAGCGACATTGGTTTATTGCCTACACTAATCTGTATTATAATTATGCGATGGGTTGTACAAATAAATGCCCTGCGATTTATATAATAAGCCAGATTGCCGAGGAAAATTGATTCGACAAACGACTGCTGAACGCCTGAGGTCAAAAAACAAATTTTTTCGTCTTCGTACAGCATAGATTCAATCTGATTGTGTATTTTTTTCAACAGCTTGAATTTTCTTTTTGCTATTATTTTTTCACTCCAGCTCTTAGCGGCAAATATTTTTTCAAAAAAATAAGGAGTGTTATTTTCCCTGATGTCCAGCAGGTCCTGGAATTTTTGTGCATTATCAATGACCGATACGTTTTCAATGACAGTGTTCATTTTTTCTCCTTGAAAAATATTGAATATTTATCGATATAGCAATTTTTGATGTAATTTGAATTATACCTGCAACATTTATTTGGTCAAGATGTTTGGTTAGTTTCAGAAATTTTTGAGCGAGTCAGAATCCAGAAAATCAAACCGACTGCCGCACCGCCGACGTTTGCAATGCTTGATATCGCTTTTGCATCGTTCAAACCATGTATTTGCTTGTAAGCAAGTATGAACTGTAAAACTACCCAGCCAAGAAACGCCATAATCGCAGGCTGGGTAAACCAATGGATATGGCCGCCGAAACGGAATAGAAACCTGACTTGTGACTTTGGAAACCTAAGTGCATAATAAGCGATGATTCCTGTTATACCGGCATTGGCTCCGACATAGGGGATTGTTGAATATTTGTTTGAGATAACGTGCAGCACAGCGCCTATAAGAGCGGCACAAAAAATCAATAATAAATAACGCCATTTACCAAGAACATCCTCCACATTTTCACCAAAAATTAAAAGAAAATAAAGATTTCCGGCAAAAATTAAATAATTACTATTTAGAAAAAATGAAGTGACAGATGTCAGGCCGTGACAGCGACTGCATTCTGCAGGAATCAAACCCCAGAATTTCACCATATCTTTATAGTCAATAAAATTAATCATTTTCCAATGACTCATAATGCCGATAATTCCTATGACAGTGATAATTCCTGCCAGAATCCATGTAGCAACAGGATAACTTTCAAGCCCTTCGTCATAGTCTTTAATTGGTAAACCAAACATCGCGGGCAGCATCAACGGCAAATCATCAATATCTTCCAGAGGCATATTTTCCTGCCTCCGTTCACCCATCATTTGCACTTCGGCGATTGCTAAGGCCTGACGAGCTTTGAGCGACATTTCTTTTTCAGAATTCTTTTCGACAGGAATTTTTGGAAGCTGCTGATACTCGGAATCATCGAACCAGATGATATGGCATTTTGGACATACATCGAGATAAGTCGTATGTTCATTTGCCGCAAGAGGGATTTCGCTCATAGGAAGTGTACAGGAAGGGCAATTTCTTTTTTGGAGAAATTCACCGGTGATGGTTCTTTGCCAGAGTTTGTTTACAATTGACCTCGAGATAACTTTACGAATAACTTCGATTGTAATCGCACGTCCTTTGCAGGAAGGACAAATCCAGAAAAGTCCGAATTTGCTTCGCACCCGTTTTAAATCGGTTTGGCAATTCGGACAAGTATACATTTCTGTTATCCTATTTTGGTAATAATCGAATTTACTGAACGAATATTGATTCGGCCGGTGATTTCATTAAGAGGCATATCAGTTTTAATTTTAATATTTACAGGTTCAGCCGTCAATATATCGAAAAAATTATCGCTAAGCTCGGCGTCAAAATCGCAATCTAAACAAACATCTTTAGTCAGTTTATTGCTGCTGACAGTTAAATTCCAATTAAGCTCATCAATTTTTTCAGCTTTTGTTACGATATTTGCCGGTGCGAAATTAAAATATTTATCCGGTACGAAGAAAAATGCGTTTTCAGCAAGAACTTCTTTGTCGCCGCGTATCTGGATGTGAATAAAAGCATTGTTCCGGTTCTTTTCGGCAGTGAAAGACTTTGGCAGCAGTACTTTTTCCACTGTGCCGGGACTAATCGACAAAGGCCTGCTGAATTCATCCATAATATTCAAATCCGCATCGGTAAGTCTGCATACGAGCATTGCGGTCTGCTGCGAAAGCGTGTGATTCACGGCTGATACGGTAATTGCGTCTATGGTAGAATACTGCGGACGATGGTGCGTAACCTGCGCGGAAGCTGAAACAATGAACGGCGCGTAACATTTCTTTGTGTAGTAATATAAAGCCTTTTTCCGATTCTTGTAATCAAGCGCAGACCAGCTTATCGACGGACAGCAATCGTTGAGCTGCCAATAGATAACGCCCGAATTGATGTGTGAATTGCTGCGCAGATGTTCGACGTTTTTCCTGATCGCGCGAGCCTGTGTAACCTGCGACAGGTAAATCAACTCATCGGTATTTGCAGGGGCGGGGAATAATTCATTGATGTAAAATAAAATTCTATTCGTGCCGTGCGGCTGGTAATCGTGCTTTTCGAGCGATACTGACGCCGAGTGGATATCCTTGATATCGAAAAGTTCTTCGAGCGTTTTTCTGCAGGGCAGAGCCTGGAAACCAAATTCGGAAACAAATCGCGGAATTACTTTGAGATAATCATCCGTCGGGCGCATTCCCGCCCAGATGTTCCACTGATGCACGGTTCCGCAGTTGGGCGTGTTCGGGTCATTTGTCGGGCCGAATGGCGTCGAATAGATATAATCGCGATTGGGGTCAAGCTCGCGGACAATCTCCGGCAGAAGACTATGATAGATGTTCCTGCCATAGAATCTTTTACCTTTAGAAGTAAACATAGTGTGCAGCCAGTCTATTTCGTTGTTGCCGCTCCATATAACAAGCGAAGGATGATTGCGAAGGCGTATAATGTTCTGCGCAGCTTCCTTTTTTATCATATCCATAAACCACTGACGGTCGGGATAGTAGGAACAGGCGAACATAAAATCCTGCCATACGAGGATTCCAAGTCTGTCGCAAATTTCATAAAATGTATCGGTCTCGAAATATCCGCCGCCCCAGACACGGATGAAATTTACATTTGCGTCAACTGCCAGCGAGATAAGTTTTTCATAATCTTCTTTTTTTGCAGAACCAATCAGCAGCGTAATTGGAATCCAGTCTATACCTTTTGCGTAAACGGACTGATGATTGATTTCAAACTGGAAACTCGTGCCGAACTCGTCTGGTGTTTGATTGACTTTGGCTGTTCGTATGCCTAATGTTTTGGTAACCGAATCGACAGACTCATTATCGCAGATAAGCTGTGTCTGCACTTTATACAGCGGCTGACTTCCATAACCTCGCGGCATCCAAAGCTGCGGGTCTTTGATTGTTATTACGGTAGAATTCTGGTTGCCGGTTAATTCGAGGCTTGTCTGTGCGGCGATAATGCCTGAAGGATCAAAAATGTTTATCTTTACCGAATAAGACTTTTGCGTAAATTTATCAGCCTGCACGGATATTTTTATGTCAGCATTCGATTTGTCGCAATCTATCGTGGCAATCTGTACATCGCGAATGCAGCCTTTATCAAAAGCTTCAAGGCGGACAGACTGCCAGATGCCGCAGCCGGGCATCGCAGGTGCCCAGTCCCAGCCGAACTGGCATTGTGCTTTGCGGACATAAGGCCTGGTCTTGATAGAGCAGCTTGACATTACATTGTCGCCAAGATTTCCAAAACGATTGAATAAACGCTGACCTTCTTCAACGGCAGAATCGAATTTTATAAGCAATTCATTGCTTTTTGGCTTCAATTCAACAGCATCGAAACGCCACTGGCAGAACATATTATCTGTTTTGGCAAGAAGCTTTCCATTGAGCCAAATGCTGCTATAGGTATCGAGGCCGTCGAATATCAGTTCGACTTTATCTGTGAGAAAATTTTCCGGCAGGTCGAAAGTTTTTCTGAAAATCCACGGGTCGAGACTGATTTGTAAATGCTCTTCAGGATTATTGTCGAATGATTTGCGGTCGATAACTCCGGCATCGATGAGGCAGGAAAAAATCGAGGACGGCACTGTACAGTTGAGCCAGTCGCCTTCGTCGAGGTCGCGCATTCTGCGAGCGGTAACAGGATATTTTTTGAATTGCCATTGTCCGTCTAAAATCAGATTTTTCATTGTTCAACTTTTAAATAATATCAAAAATAAAAACTTAACCAGCTATAGCAACAAGCTTTTCGAGCAGGGCGTTCTTTTTGGTTTGATGCGTGTAAATTTCTGAAGTTTCCGGAACACCTTTAATTTTCTTTTTGCCGCTTTCAATGAGAATGTCAATCTTCTCTTTTTTCAAGTCCCAGCCCGGAACGGCATCATTTGCGATTATGTTAATCATATTAGAATGAATAAGCGCGAAGCCGCCATCGATGAGAGCGAATTTTTTTGGAGTTGTTTTGGGGGCTGTAGAAACGAGTTCGACTTCCATAATGCCCAGACCGAGTTCGCAGAGCATAGGCATGTGATTGCTCAGGACGCCGACACTGCCGTCGTGTGCGATAAAAGTTACACCAACAGCGGAACAGTCGAGCAGTTTTCCTGCCGGTGAGATAATCACACATTTTAATGGTTTAGTGAAATCAGACATTATTTTGATTTACTCGTAAGCAGTGCGGCTTTCTGCGCGGCATCTTCTACTGTGCCGACATACATAAACGCCTCTTCGGGGAGGCTGTCCCATTTTCCTTCGCAAATCTGTTTGCAGCTTTCAATCGTATCGGCTTTATCGACGTATTTGCCGTTAAGGCCGGTAAACTGGAACGTAACAAGGAACGGCTGCGAGAAAAACCTTTCGAGTTTTCTTGCACGCGCGACAATAGTCTGGTCTTCCCGGCTTAATTCGTCAACGCCGAGGATTGCGATGATGTCCTGCAGGTCGTGATAACGCTGGAGATATTCGAGAACGGTTTGCGCGGTATCGTAATGTGTTTTTCCGACGATGTTTTCGTCCAGAATACGCGAAGAGCTTTCGAGGGGGTCAACGGCAGGGTAAATACCTTTTTGCGTAATCGAACGTTTGAGCACAACGAAAGAATCGAGATGCGTAAAGGTCGTTGCCGGCGCGGGGTCGGTCAAATCGTCGGCAGGTACATAAATAGCCTGGACGGAAGTAATAGAGCCGCGAAGAGTGGAGGTGATGCGTTCCTGTAGTTCGCCCATTTCGGTTGCGAGTGTCGGCTGATAACCAACTGCCGATGGAATGCGGCCGAGGAGTGCGGAAACTTCGGAGCCTGCCTGCGAGAACCTGAAAATATTATCGATGAAAAGAAGCGTATCGCCAACGCCGCTTTCGCTGAAGTATTCTGCCTGAGTCATTGCTGTAAGAGCGACTCTCAATCTTGCACCCGGCGGTTCGTTCATCTGGCCGAAGACAAGGCAGGTGTGATTAAGCACTGTGTCGTTCGTATCGCCAATTTTGGTATCCTTCATTTCGAGCCATAAGTCGTTGCCTTCGCGTGTACGTTCACCGACACCTGCGAAAACTGAATATCCGCCGTGCTTGGTCGCGATACGTGCGATGAGTTCCTGAATGATGACTGTCTTGCCGACGCCTGCACCGCCAAAGAGGCCAGTTTTGCCGCCTCTTACGAATGGGCAAAGCAGGTCGATAACCTTGATGCCTGTCTCGAACATTTCAGATTTTGCTGAAAGTTCTGACAGTTTCGGAGGATGGCGATGAATGGGACGCTTTAAAGAAGTCAAAATCTGTCCGCCCTCGTCGATTGGTTCGCCAAGAAGATTTAGAACTCTGCCGAGTGTTTCTTTTCCGACGGGCACTGTCAGCGGGGCACCGGTATCCAAAACTTCAAGACCCCTGTGAAGGCCGAGTGTGCTGCCCATCGCGATAGCGCGAACTTTGCCGTCACCGAGATGCTGCTGCACCTCGCCGTACAATTTTTTTCCGCTGTTTGTAGATATCACGACGGCATTATGTACCGAGGGCACATCGTGCAAATCGAATTTAGCATCGAATACACTGCCAATTACCTGTATGAGTTTGCCTTTTTTCATTTTTTTATTAGTCCTGAATTTTTTCTATTTTTATTAAGTAAGAGCTCCGGTTCCGCCAACAATATCGAGTAAATCGCCGGTAATCTGGCTTTGTCTGGCTGAGTTATATTCATTTGTCAGTTGTTTAATCATATTTTCAGCGTTTTCAGTTGCGCTTCTCATCGCGACCATACGTGCGAGGTGCTCGCTTAGAGCGGCATCCATAAAACAAAATTCTATCGAAGCGCGAACGATAATTCGTGCGAGACCTTTGATTACCTCGAAAGCATCTGGTGAAAGATAAAACTCTTCGAAAGAAATATCATAAGGCCAAATCGCGGTCAAACTTGTAGTAAGATTGTCAATCAATTCAGTCAGCGGAAGAATAGTCATCGTCTGCACGTTCTGATTCGAAGCAGAAAAATACTGCATATATACAATGTCGAAGGTGTCGATTTTCCCGGCTATATACTGTTCTATAAATGTATCTGTAATTTCATCTATGCCAAAACCTTCAAGCGATTTGTCTATGTTCGGATAGATTTTTTTCGGCTTGATGCCGCGATAATTCAGCAGATTCAGGAGTCTGCTTTCAGTAGCATAGATATCCAAATCTCTGCCGAAACGTGAAGCATTTTTTATATGCACTTCGAGCAGATGCAAAATGTGGTTGTTATATGCGCCGCATAATCCGCGAGCCGAGCCGACAGCCAAAACAGCGGAACGGTTTGCATCATTATGCTTAAGGAGCGGATGGTCAACGGGTTTCTGCGATGTTACAAGCAGGTAGCCAATCTGTGAAAGGGCGTTTTCGTAGTCGGCAACGGCGTCTCTTCTGTTATGGTAGGTTCTGTACTTTGCTGTAGAGACCATCTCCATAGTGCGAGTGATTCGCCTGATGCTGTCAGCCGCTTTGCGGCGCTGCAAAATTTGTCTTATTCCTGCCATTAGCCTGTAATTTTATTCGCTTCTTTGAAAATTTTTATTTCTTCAGTTATTTTTGCGGCAAGCTCATCGGAGAAATTGCCGGTAGTGTTGATTTCGTCTATAAAATCGCCGTGTTCAGATTTTAATCTTTGAATAAATGACTGTGCGAACTTCGCTACATTCTTTACATCGATATCGTCTACAATGCCGCTTAAGCCGATAAAAATAGTGATTACCTGTTCACCTACGTTCAAAGGCGAGAACTGGGGCTGTTTGAGCAGTTCAACCATTCGAGCGCCTCTATCGAGCTGCGACTGGGCGGCAGAATCAAGCTCTGTGCCGAGACGAGCGAAGTTAAGCAGTTCATTATATGATGCAAGGTTCAATCTTAATTTTGATGCGACTTTTTTCATCGCGCTGACCTGAGCATTTCCGCCGACGCGGCTGACGCTTGTACCGACATCAACGGCAGGTCTTATGCCTGAAAGGAATAAATCTCTTTTAAGATAAATCTGTCCATCGGTAATTGAAATAACATTTGTCGGTATATATGCCGAGACCTGTTCTTCGAGTGTTTCGACAATCGGCAGAGCGGTCATCGAACCGGAGCCGAGTTTTTCTGAAAGTTTTGCGCTGCGTTCGAGCAGTCTGCTGTGCAGATAGAAAATATCGCCCGGATAAGCTTCTCTTCCCGGAGGACGGCGAAGCAGAAGACTTAACTGGCGGTATGCGACGGCGTGTTTGCTTAAATCGTCGTAAACGCATAATACATCGCGTTTGTGTTCATACATAAAATATTCCGCCAAAGCGCAGCCTGCGTACGGAGCGATGTACTGCATAGAAGCGGAGTCCGAAGCGGGGGAGGTAATTACAATTGTATAACTCATTGCGCCATTTTTGCGGAGGATTTCGATTACTTCCGCAACCGTTGATTCCTTCTGGCCAATCGCAACATAAATGCAAATAACATTCTGGTTCTGCTGATTTAATATCGTATCTATGGCTATTGCTGTTTTGCCTGTTTTGCGATCGCCGATAATAAGCTCGCGCTGTCCGCGGCCGATGGGAATCATCGAATCGATGCTTTTAATACCTGTCTGCAAAGGTTTTTTTACCGGCTGACGCTGCGCGATTGCGGGTGCATCGAACTCAACATATCTGGTTGAAGCGGTTTTAATCTCAGGTCCGCCGTCAATTGCCTCGCAAAGAGGATTAACGACTCTGCCGAGAAGTTCGGTGCCGACAGGAACAGAAAGCAGCTGGCCTGTTGAATGGACATCAGAGCCTTCCCTGATTTTAATGAAATCGCCGTAAATGACAGCGCCTATCGAATCTTCTTCGAGGTTGAAAACTTCACCTTTGATGCCGTGTTCGAACATCAGCATTTCTCCGGCCATAGCGTTTTGCAGGCCGTAGATTCTCGCGATTCCGTCGCCGACTTCCACAACGCGTCCGACAGCCGTAACATCGAGTTTGTTTTTATACTGGCTGATTTCCTGTTTTAGAATATTGCTTAATTCGCTGATATCAAGTTTCATATACTTTTTCCTGTATTCCTGCCGTGAGAAATAATCGTATCTACCGCATGATTGAGTCTGGTTCTGATTGAATTATCAATCATTTTTCCTTCATATCTAATAATAGCTCCGCCGAGAATGGCCGGCTCAACATTGAACTGCAAAGTAACTTTATCAGTGTTTAAAGTGGCCGATAGTGATGCCTTAACGGAATCTATTTCATTCTGGTCAAGTGCGTTTGCCACGGTCATCCAAATCTCACGATGGCCTTTCGATTTTTTGTAAAGCCTTGTAAATTTTTTAATAATATCGAATAATATTCCGAGCCGGTTGTGCATAGCTGCCGTCTGCAAAAATCTCAATGTCAATTCATTAAGTCTGCCCGCAAACAATTTTTCCAACAAATCTTTTTTTTGCTCGACTGCAAAATAAGGCGAAGTCATATATTCCAAAAACGAGCCTTCAGCGAAGATAAACTTATCAATCTCATCGAGGTCTGATTTTATATCTTCGATAATTCCCTGTTCGGAGGCAATCTCGAAAAGCACATTGCCGTAAACTTCAGCTATTTGATAAGTTTTGTCAGACTCAGACATTTTTGAGACTTTCTTCCTGAAGTTTGCCGATTGCTTCGTGAATAAGCCGTTTATTGTCTTCCGGCGTTATAGTTCGTCCGAGCACTTCATGGCTGATTGACAGAAGCATATTACCAGCCATATGCCACAATTGCTGCGAAGCCATATTCTGCGCGTTGCTGATTTCCGATGTTGCTCTCTGGGTTATCGCAACGGCTTCTTTACGAGCCTGTTCGATAATCTCTTTTCCGGTCTGACTTGCGTATCGATTTGCCTGTTCAATTACTTCATGGCTCTGCTTTTTATAACCATCGAGAAGTTCCTGCGCCTTGATTTTTGCATTTTCGGCATCATCAAGCTGCTGTTTAATTGTATCTTCTCTCTTTCGCAGATTTTTAAGCATCGGTTTCCAGGCGACTTTTCCGAGGACAATAAGCAGAACTGCAAAAGTAACGACGGTCCATATTGCATCAGCCAGACTTCCGCTGAAAATGCTTTCAGGTTCGTGACTTACCGGTTCCTGCGCAACGGCTGCGCGGACAAAAAATAACGCAAAAACAATTGCTGTTATAATTTTTCTGTTCATTTTATTTCCTGTTATTTGAGCCAGAAAGGTATTAAGAAACATACCAGCAGAGCGAAAAAAGTAACGCCTTCGATAAGGGCAGCGGCAATAATCATCGCAGAAAAAATTCGTCCTGCAACTTCCGGCTGGCGTGCCATAGATTCGAGTGCTTTTCCGCCGATCATACCGATACCGATAGCTGCGCCTATAATCGCAAGGCCGCAAGCTATTGCAGCGCCGAAAATTGCCAGACTGCCGCCTTCTGTTAAAGCTAATGTACTTGTCATTACATCCATAATATTGATTCTCCAAAAAAATTAATGTTCATTTGTTATTGAAAAACTTATAAACAATGTTGACAGGAGTGTAAAAATATACGCCTGTATAAACGCTACTAAAAGTTCAAGAAAAGACATCGCAACAATTGCCGCGACAGAAGCGGCAGCTATACCATAGCTTTTGAATACAACAATCATACCAACCAGAGTCGCGATAAGCGTATGGCCTGCAACTATATTTGCAAAAAGCCTTACCGCAAGCGCAAAGGGACGAACAAAAGCGGTAATCAGTTCGAGAAAGAAAATCAAGGGTATTAACGGCCAGGGAACAGGCGGGATAAAATTAACAATATAGTTTTTAATTCCCTGCTTTTTTATTCCTGCGATATGACTTACGAAAAAAGTGGTAATCGCCAATCCGCCGGTAATCCAGATATTAGCGGTAGCGGGGCCGCCGAAATGATTTTTTTTACCTGTAACGAGGTATATTATAGAATCGCTCGGAACAAGAGCAAGAAGGTTGAGAGTTAAAATAAAAAAGAACATTGTCCAGATGAAGCTTATAAAACGGTCAGTGTTTTCGTGCAGTGCAGGCCTTGCGACTTCTTCACGCAGAAAAACGCAAATCGACTCAATAAGATTTTGAAATCCTTTCGGCGCCAGTCTTTTTTTGCGTGTCGCTAAAGGGAGCAGAAATAATAATAAAACGCCTGCCGCTGCAATCATAAACATGTGGTTGCTGACGCCGACAGTGTAATCACCGAATTTCAAATCGAACAGCTTAACCGGTATAAGCGGTCTGAGCGGGTCGAACTGGCTCACAACAAAATTATTCAAATATATAGTCATTATCTATCATTTATTTTTGGTTTGTTTATACAAAATGTACAACATTCCAATAAAACTTAAAAAAAATC
>Ga0154576_1062_pt1 | contig 23231 bp, 19 predicted proteins | sample RifGroF2_FD_116005 | JGI IMG/M metagenome (GOLD analysis project Ga0154576, IMG submission 116005) | Planctomycetes bacterium GWF2_41_51 | reverse complement strand
CTGCCCGATGAGTGGGCCAAACAGCGAGCCGCGGAAAAATAACAATTCACCATCGCCACAAAAATTCCAAAAACTCACCGGACGCTTACAATAGATGCCTTCCCTCAGAGCCATCCATACACCCGAAAATGATATCACATTCGGCAACAGCTTTAACCGCTCTTGCCGTACAGATATTTTCTGGTATTGCTTCCACCTTTGTCCCAAGTCCCATTTGCTTAATTGCAGAATCCAAGATATCGACTTTATATCTTTCTTCTGTCACATCGCTCATTCTTGAATTTAGTATTCTATTGAGATTCTTTTCTTCTATAGGATCAGGGTCTACAAGCACAAGTTTTTGGACACCCAACCGAACGAGTTGTTCAATAACGGGACTGCCTGTTCCAGAGCATCCGACCACCGCGACAGAAAGTCGGTTTAACAATTGCGTTGTTCCCATGCCAAATGCCTGGGTGTTTCGAATTGTGAATTCGGGCAGTACGCCTCTTTCAGGATCTGGATGCCAATAGTGAATATTATCCCCCACAACCGAAATCAAATCGAGAGGATGGAAACTTCCCTGTGGATCAATATAACGACCAAACATCTTGCCATCTGGCAGCATAACCATACTCGCATGAGGGTAATCATCGTCTATCCAGCCGTAAATTGAGCCAAAAATATCCCGATCTGAGGCATCATCCGTAACAGAAAATTCTGCATATCCGCTCGGATGACTGTGGATTTTAACAATTGCCATCCCATCTTTCATGGCTTTTGGCAGAAGATTCTCCAACAAAGAGGTTTTCCAGCATAGAAGTTCAGACCCTCTTATCTCGCAGTCACCATAAGGGATCGGATGGATTTCTCTTATTGATAAACAATGAATACTTTCACTGATTCGCCTGCCACATAAGACAATTGCAACCGCTTCTTTACCATCGGAATTCAGAAGATGGGATTTAAGCTGATCGTACTGATCATCATTCATTCTGATTTTAACTATCATGCGCCAACCTTTCTTGATTCTCTTTCAAACCAATGATCCACAAGAATAAGATGCCCTGACAGATCGTCGATTCCTGGACGCCACGGGTTTTGTGGTGTTCGGTGCCTGGACCATCTTTGCCATGTTTTTCCGTCCAAGCCATGAGGCGAGAGAGCTCCTATTCCGTTTCCATTCCGAAGCGATAAGTGTGGATAGACATAGACCATATCCAACTTGGTGTCCGGATACCCGGCAGAAATATTGATCGCAATATCCACCTTGCCGTGGTTGTAGCCATCGGGGATGGGGTAGCCACGAATAATAAGCCAGTGCCCGCCCTCGACGACTGTTTCCCACTCTAAATTCAGCGTGTTTAGATAGGCTTCATCGTCACTTGGTAAATTAAACTGTCTACGCATTTTAGCCTTCCGTTTGATCCAAGGGGAGTGTCATAAATCGCTCAACACCCGGTGTAGTAAAATCTGCTATCTCGTCTAAGCCGATTTTTTTCGGCTGGCCGCCATGAAATTTCTGTGAGATTGTATACCGTTCAGGCGGATTTTTTTGGGCTAGAACTAACAGTTCTCTGCCCGTCATTTGGGAGACCTCAACAGTATACTTCTCTTTGTCTATCCTGATTTTGTACTTCTTGGCCTTCGGAGGTTTTTCGTTCTTTTTCCCAAATTCTTCAATTTCAACGAGTTCCACCAAATTTTCCTCTTGTACTGCAACATCATTTTTTTCAGTATTCATAATTTTACCCTTGTTTTAGCCGATAGCGTATCGTATATTATGACGATAACGTCTATGGCGTTGCCAAATAAAAAGCGACCAAACTACGTGTCGCGTTCGTATAAATATAATATACGGTTTCGTCATAAAGGTCAAGGAAAAATGTCAAAAAAATTTCCAGATATTTTAAGAAAAGTGCGTGAGTCGAAAAATTTAAGCCAGACAGAACTCGCCGAAAAAACAGGACTTCAGCCGTCTGCAATTTCGCATTTTGAAAAAGACCGTCGTTCCCCGTCATTTGACAATCTCAAACGCCTAGCTGATGCCCTCTCTGTTTCCATTGATTATCTCTTAGGGCGTGATGATACGTCGAAGAGTTTTGGACCAGCAGCAGAAAAGCTCTTTAGGGACTTTGGGAATATGTCTTCTGAAGACCAGGATACATTGACAAAATTCGCCTCGATGTTAGCCCAAAAAAATAAAGAGAGAAATCTATGACAGACAAGCTTAGAATCCAAGAAGCAGAAAATGAAGCAAGACAACTTATTAAAAAATTACAGATAAAGGCATTACCTATATGTCCGTTCAAAATTGCAGAAAAGCATGACATAGTAGTTGAACCGAAGGGATCGAATGCGTCAGGAGTATCCGGCTATCTCATTCGTTGCGGTGATGTATTCGGCATACAATATGCAGACCATATCGATAGTCCAGGTTTCATAAACTTTACCGTTGCTCATGAACTGGGCCATTACTTCATACCAGGGCATCCAGAGGCTTTAATTAAAGGCAAAGAAGGCATCCATAAATCTAAAAGCGGTTTCGTATCAGATAATATTTTTGAGAAACAGGCAGATAACTTTGCAAAAGAATTATTGATGCCAGAGCACCTATTTAAAGATGCCATGAATAAATCCGGATCAGGTTTTAAGGCCATTGAAACACTTGCAAGTATCTGTAATACTTCATTGACCGCCACTGCAATCCGATATTGTCTATTTTCAGATGACCCGGTTTCAATCATAATGAGTGAAGATAACAAAATCCACTGGTGTTTTATGTCCGAATCTCTGAGAGCTATTCGTGGAATGCAATGGTTAAAAAAAGGCAGTATTGTTCCTCCTCAAACACTGACTGCAGATTATAATAAAAAGAAGGATAATATCCTTAACAATGTAAGGGAAGAGGGGTGGAGTAATATAAATGAATGGTTCGAGGATGCTCCAAACGTAGAAATGCAAGAGGATATCATCGGACTTGGAACCTATGGAAGAACCTTGACAGTCCTTCATACATCCGAAGCAATTGAACTTGAGGAGAATAATGAGGCACAGGATTGAAAAAGTAGCCATGGAACGAGTCGTAAGAGTTATCCATCAGAATCGCAGTATCGCCAAAAGCAGGACATAAGTAATCTCATAGTCAATTCTGCCTGCTTTTATGCGAATATTCTGGGATGCTAAATATTAAGATTGCCCAGCGCTACGGCACATTGTATAATCCATATCTGTGTTTTTGGCCCAAAAAAGCGGTTTATACCCCGATTGACAGGTCAAAAATGACGGGTTGGATGGCCAAAGCAGTTCGATAATCGTCCACCCAGCCGTAGTTTAAAGCAGTTTGATCCTTTGCAAATATCCTATCTAATCGATAACCTAAATACATACAGAGACTTACGCTATTAAGCGTTGAATTCAAAAATATTGGATTCCTTTTGGTGTTTTTGAAATAATGTGAGACGTTTATAGTATAACATCTTGTTTTTAATGATGTTACAAAAGTTCGAGAATTTTATACCCCCCTTGGCGGTTAACAGAATTACTGATCATTTCAAGGAAAACCCTGCTTTTATTTGTCCGGTGTATAATTTTTAAAGATATTGACAAATCCGGACGAAGTGTGTAATAGTATTGGTCTTTATAGTTTTTATTAGGTATATTTACACAAAATGAAGCGTGATACAACCATTGACAAGGTGCTGGAATATGCCAGAGAACACGGTGTTATTCGTGTTCGGGATGCTATTGGCGAAGGGCTACATCCAGAACACCTTCGCAGGCTATGCGCCAAGGGGCTGCTTATAAAAATAGGCAGAGGTACATACACTCCGGCAGATATGGATTTCACTGAGAATATCGGCCTTGCCCAAGTTGCTAAACGTGTCCCCCATGCTGTAATATGCCTACTGTCAGCCCTTCTGTTTCACGATATCGGAACTCAGCTTCCCCATGAGGTCTGGATCGCCATCGATGGCAGAGCCGCCAAGCCTCAAATTAAATATCCGCCGGTACGGATTATGCGGTTTTCAGGCAAGGCCCTTTCTGAGGGCATCGAAGAGCACGTCATCGAAGGGGTTATTGTCAGGGTCTATAATAAAGCCAAAACAGTTGCTGACTGTTTCAAGTATCGCAATAAAATCGGTCTTGATGTTGCATTGGAGGCACTAAAATACTGTCGCCACAGGAGGCTCTGCAGCACTGACGAGATATGGAAATATGCCAAAATCTGCAGAGTCAGTAATGTCATGAGACCCTATCTTGAGGCCATACAATGAAAAATAAGGGCGAAAACATTGTAGCTTCGGTCCGGCAGAGACTGATCAATATTAGCAAACAAAGAGGCGAAGATCCGAATCTTGTTTTTATACGGTATGCAATTGAACGGTTTCTGTATCGTCTGTCTCGTTCAAAACAGTCCGGCAAGTTCATTTTGAAAGGTGCGATGCTCTGGGTAGTATGGGTAGGCAAACCTCATCGTCCTACGAAAGATTTGGATTTGTTGGGTTTTGGCGATGCTTCCGCTGATACACTTCGAGTGATTTTCGACGAAATATGCAAGGTTGTCGTTGAACCGGATGGGTTGACGTTTAATCCGGACACTATCCAGATTACAGAAATCCGTGAAGACTTGGAATATCCCGGCCAGCGTATAAAGCTTGAAAGCAGGCTGGGGAATGCTCGAATTAATATTCAGATTGATATCGGTTTTGGCGACAGTATTGTTCCGGCTCCTATTGAGATCAATTATCCGACATGGCTGAATATGCCTTCACCGCATATTAAAGCCTACCCGGTTGAAACCGTTGTTGCTGAAAAACTCGAGACCATCGCCTCAAAAGGTGTGCTGAACAGCCGAATGAAAGATTTTTATGATCTGAAAGTTTTGGCACAGGAAATTGAATTTGATGGAAGCAATCTTAGTAAAGCTATTAAAGCCACATTCGATCGTCGCGGCACACGTATTCCCAATGATCAACCAACAGCATTTACTGAAGAGTTTTATGCAAATCCGGATAAGCAGGTACAGTGGCAAGCATTTTTGCGAACCAATAAACTGGAAAATGAAAAACTTGAATTGCATGAAGTTATAATCTATATGGAACGATTCCTTATGCCGCCACTGAGTGCTGCTGCCAATGATGATTCTTTTACGAAAAAATGGCCCGCTGGCGGGCCGTGGAAATAGATTATGGATAAAGCCAGACTGCATGTATGGATAATTTTGAAGATAAAAAACAGGAACTTATAAGGCTTCGAAGTGAACTGGCTGATTCAGAATCCAGACGGCAACAGTTGCGGCAAAAAATATCAAAAATAGAATCCGATCTAAGCTATTCCGGAAACAGTCATAATAATTCAACCGGTGTTAATAATCACTCTCCTACTCAGGATAAAATCAAAGTATATCGCAGCCTATTCCGAGGCAGAGAAGATGTTTATCCTCGCCGTTTCGAAAGCACAAAAACAGGCAAATCCGGATATCAACCAGCATGCAGAAATGAATGGACCCGAGGAGTATGCGGCAAACCCAAAGTCAAATGCTCTAATTGTGAAAACCGCGATTATTTGCCGTTGACTGACCGGGTAATTGAGTGGCATTTGCGAGGTGAAAATCCAGAAGAGTACGGCAATAAAGATTTTACAGCAGGTATTTATCCGATGTTGCCGGATGAAAAATGCTGGTTTTTAGCTGCTGATTTTGACAAATCATCATGGCAGGAGGATATTAAGGTTTTTGCGCAAACATGTGCAGATATAGGCATTCCAATTTCTGTGGAACGTTCTCGTTCCGGTAACGGCGGTCATGTCTGGCTGTTTTTTGAAGAATCGATTCCCTGTGCTAAGGCACGAGCCATCGGCAGCTATATTATAACCGAGACGATGGAACGTCGTCCGGAATTAGGACTTGACTCTTACGACCGTTTCTTTCCCAATCAAGATACTCTTCCGCAAGGAGGACTGGGGAATCTGATTGCTCTGCCATTACAGAAAAAACCAAGGGAAAATGGCAACACTGAATTTCTTGATGAGATTTTCATTCCATATGCTGATCAATGGCAGTATCTTGCCACAGTTAAGAAAATAGACCGTAATACAATTGAGTCGCTTTTACAGAATGCCTGCGATAATGGCAGAATAATCGGCTTGAAACTACCTGTGGCGGAAGAAGATGATAAGCCTTGGGAAACGCCGCCTTCAGGTAAAAGAAAAAATCAGATTATTGGACCATTTCCTGAACAAGTTAACATTATTCTGGCAAATCAGATATTTATTCCTAAAGCAGATTTGTCTCCTTCATTACGCAATGTACTGGTACGATTGGCCGCTTTCCAGAATCCGGAATTTTATCAAAAACAAGCCATGCGGATGCCAACATACAAAATACCCCGCATTATATGCTGTGCCGAAGATTTCGATAAATACATTGCATTACCCAGAGGCTGTTTTGAGGATGTGAAAGAATTATTCAAGCAACTCGAAATTCAGGTTATTATTGACAATAAGCAATTCTCTGGCCAACCAATCGATGTAGCATTCCATGGAACACTACACCCTGAACAAAAGACTGCTGCAACTGCTTTGCTTGAGCACGACAATGGAATTCTCGCAGCTACAACAGCATTTGGTAAAACCGTGGTCGCATGTTATATTCTGGCTCAAAGAAAAGTAAATACCCTGATCTTAGTGCATCGCCGTCAACTTCAGGAGCAATGGAAAATTCGACTGGAGCAATTCCTTGGCGTTGACAGTCGTCATATTGGTCTGATTGGTGCAGGAAAAAGAAAACCAACAGGTCAAATTGACATTGCCATCATCCAAAGTCTCAGCAAAAAAGATGTAGTTGATGACATTGTTGCCGAGTATGGCCATTTGATTGTAGATGAATGTCATCATATTTCCGCCCCAAGCTTTGAGGCAATTACGCGACAATTCAAGGGCAAGTACATCACTGGTCTTTCCGCTACGGTATGAGGTCCAAAATTCATACGACAATAGCAATTCAGAGGAATTATAAATGGCAAAAAAGAAAACAGATCCATTCGAAAATCTATCCTGGGACGACCTTCGAGAGTGGGCCGGAAGCAAAATTGTTGAACGAGGCAAGAGTTATCAGCGTCAGAAGCTGGTGTCAAAACTCGCTTTGCTTGACAATGGCGGCTTGCTTGCATGGGTTGACGGAACGCATCGATATGCCACGCAGGTCACAATGGATGGAGATGGCCTGCCGGAATCGATATGCACCTGTCCGTACGGCTGTGATTGTAAGCACGGTGTAGCGGTGGTGCTGGAATATCTGGAACAAATCAAAAAGAACAAACGTGTTCCCAAAGCTGCTAAAGAGGATGAACGCCTTTCGCTTTTTGACGAGGATGGGTGGGATGACGATATCGATGATGTCAATGATGAAGACGACTATGATTACGATGAATCGCCTCTGACGAAAAAGGAAAAGCCAGAGATCACCGCCTACCTGGACGGAAAAACCAAGACGCAGCTTACCGAATTGATTTATGATCTGGCGGGAAAATTCCCGAAAATGGCACAGGAGTTGACGGACCGCAAACAGCTTGCTTCGGGAAATGTAAAATCTCTGATCGCGCGATTGAAGAAAGACATTTGTGAAATAGCCAGTGAACCCGGTTGGCAGAATTACTGGCAGGGAGAAGGTCACACGCCGGACTATTCCGAGATACGGATAAAGCTTGAAACCTTACTGAAGGCCGGTCATCCGAACGAGGTGCTAAAGCTGGGAAAAGAATTAATTGAACTTGGTAATCGGCAAATCGAGGAAAGCCATGATGAGGGGGAAACCGCCACAGAAATCGAAGAATGCATGCCGGTGATTGTGAAAGCGCTGGAGAAGTCCTCGATGGAGGAAGCTGACAAATTGGCATGGGCGGTAGATGTTGTATTGAAGGATGACTATGATGTCTTCAATGCCTTTGATGAATATTTGGGACACAAACATGCCAAAGCAGATTGGAATATTTTGGCTGATCAACTGCTGGAACAACTTGGAAAAATGGAACGTGCCGGCGGCAAAAATGATTTTCATCGCAATTACGCTCGTGACCGACTCAGCAACTGGATTATACATGCTCTTGAGCAAGCGGACCGGGATGATGAGATCATTCCGCTTTGTGAAGCTGAGGCTCAAAAGACCGCCAGTTACACCCGATTAGTAAAATACCTCATCTCTGAGAAACGATACGCAGATGCCCAGCGGTGGATCGAAGAAGGGATTCGTAAAACCGAAAAGGAATTACCCGGTATTGCATCCGATTTGCGAAACCGATTAAAAGAAATTCGCACTTCACAAAAAGACTGGATTGCCGTAGCAACCATGCAAACCGAAGAGTTTGTCCGTTATCCTTCAGAAAAGACATTTACTGAATGTCAAAAAGCCAATACCAAAACGAAAACCTGGCCAAAAGTGCGAGAGTTTCTTTTGCTCTATCTCGAAAAAGGTGAATTGCCCTGGAAACAAAAAGGCTGGCCGCTTGGCAAATCTGATCGGGCCAAGCCTGAGAGAATTTATCGCGATACTTTCCCGATAACCAATATACTTATCAACATTGCCATCTTGGAGAAACAGCCTGACCGGGTACTTTTCTGGTATGATCAATCACAGAAAAGCAGGCGTAGCTGGGTGGGAATTGGCGACGACAGAATTGCCACAGCCATTCAGGAACATGCCCCGGAGCGTGCGGTGTTAATTTGGAAAACAATAGCGGAAAGTCTTATCAATCAAACCAAACCCAGTGCCTACGAACAGGCTGCCGGTTATCTGCGCAAAGCAGGAAAAGTCATGACGCAACAGAAAAAACAGTCCGAATGGGAAAAATACCTGAATGGTCTTCGAGAAAAGCATGCCAAAAAAAAACGTCTCATTGAAATTCTGGGTCAATCCGACAGCAGGCCGATCATAAGCAAAAAATTATACAAATGAGGCTATAAACGAGGAAAGGGACTTTTAATGGGACCTTTGGAGTGTGAAGAAATTACTTTCACTCGCGAAGAATTTTATGAGGTTGTGTGGAGTAAGTCCGCAACAAAGATCGCTGCGGAGTTAGGGTGTTCCGATGTAATGATCGCAAAGGTATGCAAAGCCTATAAAATACCCAAGCCTCCTGTGGGCTACTGGGCCAAACTTCAGTACGGGAAAAAAACAAAAAAAACTGATCTTCCCAAATGTGACGACCCCCAAAAACAATCTCTTACTTTCCACAAATATCCGAAGGAAAATAAACCTGTTGAAGTTGAACCACTTCCTGAATTTGATCAGGATATCATCCAGATGCTTGAAAAAGCCAAAAAACTTCCTCCCTTGCAGGTATCCGGCCGTCTGAATCACCCACATCCTCTGGTTCAAATTACAAAGAATGCCCTGGAGGGCTGTCGTCACGAAGAACATGGTTTGTTGCATTGTTATAGGTATGATAATCAAAATACGCTAAATGTATCGGTCAGCCGCAATTCACTCACTCGAGCCATGTGTATCATGGATGCAATCATCAAGCGAATCGAACAATTTGGAGGGAAAGTGGAAATACACGAACATCGATGGCGAGGAACGACAACCGAGGTCATTGTTGCAGGAGAACAAGTTGGATGTTTACGGCTTCGTGAGAGATACAACCAGCATCGGGCGGAGAAAAAACCAGGCGAAAGATATTCATATGATCGTATGACATACACTCCAAACAGGATGCTTGTTTTGGAATCAGGTAGGTCGTACCTTGGTTCGGCCTACTGTCAGGATACCGCTCAAAAATATCGGTTAGAGGATCGGCTCGATAGAGTACTCGTAAATTTTATCAAAGAAGCCGGGCTTATCCGAATCAGACGACAGAAAGAAGAAGGTGCCAGACTTCAGCGGGAAGCAGAAGAAAAAGAGCGGATTAAGCGGGAAGCGGAACTCAAGCGACGCCGGGAAGAACTCCGTTTGAAACAAAAACAAGAGCAGGATCGCATCGATGAGCTTATGCGGAATGTGGATGGATGGCGACAAAGTCAGGATATTCGCGCTTTTCTTGAGGCGGCAAAACAATTTATACTCCAGAGAGACGGAAAGCTCCCGGAGACAGGACAAAATGCGGAATACTTTATTTGGGCAGAAAAGCAGGCTGATCGATGCGATCCTTTCAAGCCAAGTCCGCACTCGGTACTGGATGAATCAACCTGAAAAACTTCAGATATGGGCTGAAAAACTGATTTTCAGGTTGCCTATAGCGGCGGTACCTTGTACAATCATATCAAGCTTTTTGGCCTAAAAACGTGGTTTATGCAACTATTGGTAGGTCTATAGTGACGGGATGGGCAGATATAGCAGTTCGATAATCGTCCACCCAGCCGTAGTTTAAAAATGGTTTAGCTCTTTGCGAATATTGTGTCAGAGCGATAACCTAAATACACACATAGACTTATGTAGTTAGGCTTTGAGTTCGAAAATATTGGCCTTGTTTTATTTTTTGTGAGTTATCTTAGCGTAAGCCATTATTTTTAATAGAATTATGAAAGTTCAATAAATTTTATACTACATGACAAACGATAATAAAAACAGTCGTATTGGCTATCGTTATCTTTTTGATTCTAAAGGTTGTTCCTTAGCTAAACTCGAAGAGAATGAAATTCATTTCACCATTTCGGAAAAATATGATGTTCAAGTCTATTTCGGTACCAAACCTCGATACAAGATTGACTCGGTAATAGGTGTTCAAAGTATTACGTTCCAGGCACAACAACATCTCTTGGCAGGTCAAAAATCAATAGCGATACGAGTCAGTCTTCTGAACATGGCCCGTTCTTTCTTGAAATCGTTGTAAGTATAGAAACCGATGCCGCAGAAACTGGTAATATTAGCTTTTTATCAAAGCAAGCAGAAAACAAGAAAGATGAGTTTAAAAATATTATAAATTTAGTCGCGGGTATTATTGGTCTACGATTTCATAGACAATTTGTATTGGAACTTATCAATGAATAAGCTGGTGCAAAATTTGAAACCAACCTTAAATGAAAAGTTTAGCGAATTTGCCAGAGTAGCAAATTTGCTTGGCTGGGAAAATGATATCGAAGCTTTTAGAAAGTTTAATCATATGCGAAATATTCTTCTTCACGGAGCAGATAGAGCTATTCAACAAAAAATATCTGTCGGAAATGAAGAAGTCCGAACACTTTCTGACCTTGTAGAACGGTACGTGAATTATTTCTTTTTTAAAGATAATAATGTATATCGTAGTCAATGGCGGCTGATGCCCGATAAAGATTGAAATGTATTGTATCGAATTTAGTGCAGTATTGTAGATGACTGAAAGGAAATGTGATGCAAAACAGACATGAAAAAACCTCATCTGCTTCCTCCTCGTTAGACCCTGTAAAGGAATTAAATGAAGCACATAGAGTTAGTCTTGCAATTTCAATAGAGGTAAATAGAGCGCGTCGAAATGTCGCAATATTTTTTGCTTTAGTTTCCGCTGCGATTATATATTGGCAAGATTGGAATCTATGGTTATTTCTTTTGCCAAGCATCTTAATTTTATTTGCCGTTCTTCAACAAGCTAATATAATTTTAATGAAAAATGAACTGAAACGGCGTGCCTTACCAAAATGACGGATAAGTGTTACCAACCCCATGCCTTGTGGATAAAAAGGCAAAATATTCGGCTTGCCCATAACCGGCATTCCTTGTATAATCAAATCGATTTTTGTCTAAAAACAGGGTTTATGCTACAATTGACAGGTCAAAAGTGACGGGCTGGATAGCTAAGGCAGTTCGATAATCATCCACCCAACCGTATTTTCCCCCATAAGGAGCAGAGACTATTTAATTTTGAGGCAGTGGTGGCAGAAACAATCAAAAATCCCATCTTGACCGGCTTTTATCCAGACCCATCAATCGTCCGCGTTAAAGACGACTACTATATCGCAAACTCAACGTTCGAATGGATGCCCGGCGTAATTTTTCATCATTCAAAAGATTTACTCAACTGGGAACTCGCAGGGTACGCACTTACCTCAGAAAAACATATTGATATGATTGGCAATCCGAGTTCGGGAGGCGTATGGGCGCCATGTTTGACTTATTGCGATGGTTTATTCCATCTTATTTTCTCAAATCTTAGAACAATTCGCGGCCCATACAAAGATGTGCATAATTATTTAACAACCGCTCCGAGCATCACCGGCCCATGGTCAGAGCCAATCTATCTGAACAGTTCAGGTTTCGACCCCTCAATGTTCCACGATGATGATGGTAAAAAATGGCTCGTCAATATGCTCTGGAATCATCGCTATCAGGATGGCAGACGTTTCGGCGGAATAATTCTTCAGGAATACGACCCCAAAGCAAAAAAGCTTGTCGGCCCAATCAAAAAAATCTTTAAGGGAAGTGAAATCGGCTTCACAGAAGGCCCGCACATTTTTAAACGCAATGGTTTTTATTATTTAATGTGCGCAGAAGGCGGCACAGGTCTTGGCCATGCGGTTACTTTGACAAGGTCGAAAAATATCTGGGGTCCTTATGAGATTCAGCCTGACAACCCTGTCTTTACTTCCAAAGATAAACCCGGAGTTATACTGAAAAAATCAGGCCATGGCTGCCTTGTCGATACGCAAAACGGACATTGGTATATGGTTCATCTTTGCAGCAGGCCGATTATGCCGCAAAACAGGTCTGTGCTTGGCAGAGAAACAGCAATTCAGAAAGTTAAATGGGATGATAATGGGTGGCTGCATCTCGATGGCGGCGGAAAAGACCCATTCGTTGAAGTACCTGCTCCGGGACTTCCTTTACATCCTTTTAAGTCTCAGCCGATTCGTGATGATTTTGATAGTAAAATCTTAAATCCGCATTTCAATTCCCTTCGTGCTATGCCGGATGAAAGCTGGCTTTCACTCACAGAGCGTCCCGGCTGGCTTAGAATGTATGGCAGAGAATCGCTTGGCTCAAAATTCAAACAGAGCATTATCGCAAGGCGAGTAACTTCTCTCGATTGTTCCGCACAAACCTGCGTTGAGTTCGAACCGGAAACTTTTCAGCAGGCGGCAGGACTCGTATGCTTTTATGACAATCTAAATTTTTATTATCTCAAAGTTACACATGATGAAGAGCTTGGAAAAATTTTAACCGTTTGTTTCAACCAGAATAATAAATGCACTGAACTTTTCGAACATCAATTTCCATTGAAACAAAAACATTGTCATCTAAAAACCGAAATAACAAATGACAAGATGTTTTTCTCTTATTCACTTGATGGCAAACAATGGCAAAAAATTAATTATGAATTTGATATAACAACTTTAAGCGATGAATTCTGCACTGATGGCTGTTTTACAGGCGCAATGGTCGGAATTTGCGTGCAAGATTTGGCGGGCACAAAAATTTTTGCAGATTTCGACTATTTCGAATATCGCACCAATAAATGATCAGTTTATTTCAACCATCTTATTCTGTTCCGCAGATTCATGCGCCAGCAGGCAAATTTTTGTGAGCATAAAAGAAACACGTTTAAGCTGTTCATTTTCGGCCGTTTTTCCTTCAAGGATATTTAAAAGAAATCTTCTAAACATTTTATCCTTGCCGTCCGGCAGAGGATGCTCGAAAGTGCCCTTGCCATTACTTATGACCACACAGTTCTTCTTCGAGAGACTTGCTTCGAGTACGCCCTTTGTCCCGACGACTCTAATCCAGTCGTCTCCGTGTGTAGGCGCAGATTCCGGCCGGCAGTAATCGACGCTTATAGTAGCATGACCGCCATTGTTTAATTCAGCAATAAGAACACAATTGTCTTCGCAACATTTTCTTTCTTCGTGTGCGAGATTACCTTTCATGGCAGCAATTTTTGTGAACGATAAACCAGTAACATAATTTATAAAGTCGAATGCATGAATGCCGACCCACCCGATTGTTCCGCCATACTTATCCTTGTTGCCAAACCAATCAGGTCTTGTACCCCATTTATAACTTTTTCTTGCATTAACCAGGATTGCATCACCAATTGCCCCGCTGTCATAAACCTGCTTTGCTGCCGAAAACTGTGGATCGCTGCGCATCGTCAGCATCGCCATAAGATTTACTTTACTTTTTTCGATTGAATTGCGAACAGTTTCAAGAGCAGACATATCGAGCGCAAGTGGTTTTTCGGCTATGATATGACAGCCTGCTTCCGCCGCATCGATTATAAGTTCTGGAATCAAATCAAGCCTTGTACTGACAACCGCAACATCGGGCTTCAAATCTGCAAGCATCTGCTTATAATTTTCATAAACAATATCTTTACCTGCCGCAGGAGGAAGATTTAAAAATTTGGAAATATCTTCGCCATTATACGCCGGTGCCATCCCTGTAAGTTCAGCTTCTTCTGTAACAGCCAAATCGCGAAAAACGGCATCGATGTGCCCGAATCCTCCGATTGTAACAACTCGAATTTTTTTCATTACAAAGACCTCATAAAATATTTGGATAACTTTTTGCTTTTCATCTGGCTAAATTTTGCCCGACGGCAGCCAGTTAATATATTCTTCAATATTCGTATAGCCGTCTTTATCACGGTCTAATCGAGCATCATTTGAGTTTTTAGGATTAAGCTTTTTAGCTGTTTCCCATTCATCAGGCATTCCATCGTGGTCGCTGTCAGCCGGGGATTGGCCCGATGCAAGAGCAGGATATCCGCCCGCTTCATCAACGTGATTAATTATCCTTCCTGTCCTGTCTCTCACGCTTTTAACTATTCGTTTATCAATTGCATCGCGTAATGGAAATACCGTACCCGCATCTGCAAGCACTATTTCATACGAGTTCAAAGCATTATCAGTTGATACCTGTGCAACTGGAATCGGTTTCATCTGCTTGTAATCAGCAATCTGTTTTTCATCAAATAAATCAAAACGAACCAGACTCCACGGGTCAGCCGGACAATTACCATCCATCCAGTTATCATTGAAATAAGCTCGTGCGAAGGTAGTCGTTTCATTAAACGCGACATTGTCGGTTGAGTCAACTCCTCGAAGATAATAATTTCCGACAAAATTCATATGTGTTATTGTTTTGTCGCCGTTTCTGCCATCATCGTTGTAACCGGCATGCTTTCCACCCCAATTATAAACAACGTTATTGCGGAAATCAAAGGATAATCCACAGGGGTCGTCCGTGTATACATTATTACCATAATTGCCCGGACGAGGAGTTCTTCCCTGATGATGAGCATATAAATTATGATGATAAGTCACACCATTACCGCAGCAGCCTCGAATAAGCGATGCATAACCATGACATTTTTTATGATGCACTGAGCAATTCAAACTTTCGGAAATAATACACCATTGAACGGTAACATTGCCAAGTGTGTTTCTTCTCGATGAAACTGAAATAGTCTCATCAACTGCCCAGCTTGCAGAGCAATGGTCTATAATTATGTTATGCCCTTTTAAGATTGAAATGCAGTCCAGTTCTTTTTTCTCGATGTCGCTTGGTCGAACACGCAAATATCGAATTATCACATCATCGGCAACTACTATGATTCCGTAATTTCGTAAACAAATGCCATCTCCAGGAGCAGTTTGACCGGCTATAGTAATATTCGGGTTTTCAATTGCCAATTCGGATTTTAGATCGATATATCCGGCAATACGGAAAACCACAATTCTCGGCCCATATTCTTCAACTGCTGCTCTCAAACTTCCCTGTCCGCTATCATTAAGATTCGTAACTTCAATTATCTTTCCACCTCTGCCGCCAACGGAATACATTCCGAAACCTTCGGCGCCGGGAAAAGCCGGCAATTTATCAATGCCTGAGCAAATGCAATTTGCACTTGTGATTAATAACAAAGAAGCTATTAAATTTTTTATCATAAATCCATCCTTAGTTTACTATAACCCTGCAACTTGCGCGTTTTTCAAAATGAATGGTTCGCCGTTCATAGTATCAATTTTCACATTTTTCATTTTTATGCTTCTGGCATTTTTAATTGTCATTCCTGTGTCTGATTTAATTCGAATGTTTTCCAGAACAACATCCGACAATTCGCTTTCCGGCAGACCGGCAAGTACTCCGGCATTTCGAGGCTCAAGAAAATCATGGTATGCGTAATAATAGTACAGGAAATCCGTTATACGTTCAATACTTTCAATCTCCCCACATGGGCTTGTGGCTATTACATTTTCGATTTGAATATTGCGAAATACAGGCGTAAGTGCTGTAAAAGGTTTAGCCGTGTCATCCTCATCTGGGGAATCCTGATACCACGATGATATACTGATCGGCATTTTTACATTTTTCATAATAATGTTTCTGTAATGAATATTTTCAACGATGCCGCCCTTTCCACGTGCCGATTTTATTCTTATTCCGCTTGCAAGTCTCTCGAATGTACAATTTTCGACGAGAATATTATATACTCCACCCACAGTTTCACTTCCGATCGACATCCCATGCCCGTGAATAAAAGTACAATTAGATACCGTTATATTCGCACAGGCTTGGTTTGGATATCGCTGGTTCTGCTTTCCTGATTTCAGCGCAACATTATCATCGCCAACATCAATAAGGCAATTTGAAATACGGATATTTCTGCATTCAGAGGGATCGATTGCATCGGTATTTGGCGCAATCGATGGACATCGGATTGTAACGCCATCGATTAAAACGTTCTCACATCGTTTTGGAACAAGATGAAAGCTCGGCGAATTAACCAGCGAAACGCCGATGATTTTTACATTTTTGCAATCTTCGAATAAAAGCATTCTCGGCCGCGGCGAAGTAAAACCTGCCTGTTTGGTTCTCGCTTCCTCAGCAGGTATCCACCATCGAACACCCGAACCGTCAATAACTCCTTTTCCTGTGATGCAAATATCATTTAAATTTTTGCCTCCGACAAATGGAAAGAAATCGCTGCTGCCTTTTGCAGTATCAACAGATTTGCCCGGCTTAATAAAATCCTGTGGGTCGTCAGTCGCTTTCAGTTTTGCGCTTTCATCTATTTGTAAATTAACTCTATTACAAAGAAAAATCGGCCTGCTTAAATATGTCCTCGCGGATATCAAAACCGTTCCGCCCCCTGCTTTGCCGCACTCATCTATTGCTTTTTGAATTGCATCAGTGTCTATCGTTCTGCCATCGCCTATAGCGCCATATTCACGAACTTCAAAAACTTTTCTTTCAATCAAGTTAGCTTTCCTGAAATCCAGGATCTTCTGTAGCCACAAGTCAGTGGTTTGACCATCAACTTTCATAAAAAATTCAGGCTGAAATTTCCTTGCCTGTTCATCCGTAAGCTGATGAGACCATTTCGCGCGGGCACTCGGATTTGCGCCGGGCCCGCTGCTCTTATATTCCGCATAAAACGCTGTTTTTTCACGGTTCGGGTCACGCCAGTTATCCCACCCGAAAGGTTTAATTCCCTTATCGAGCCAACAATTATAATATACAACTCTCGAATATGGCCGCCATGGCCGCCCAAGGTCGGTCAAGACCCCCTCATCTGTAGTAATATCACAATTATAAAAAACATATCCTGTCGGAAGATTAGATTCTGTTGCCGCGTGCGCTGTGATATGACTGCTTTCATTTGAATGAATCCTGCAATTCTCAAATACTGCTTGCGCATGGCCGTAAATAAAATCTGTCCCGCCTTCGATGTAACAATTTAAATAATACTGTCTGCCGGAATGGGTCATTATAGTATCCTGCCCGCCGACAAACCTGCAATTAACTGCCAAAGCCCGTTCAGACGCCATTTTGACTGCCTGTGCCTGCGGATGAGGCCCGAAAGTATTTTCGATTGTCAGGTTTTCAAGAATAATATCGGATGCCCCTCTTACAACAAGCGTTGCACAATCGGCGCCATACGTTCTTGCTCCATCCGGCCGCATCATTTGAGCATTAAGATTATAACTTATTACAGTGTTATTTGGATCGCTCCCTCGCAATGTAATGAATGATTTATTTTTAGGTATGATAACACGCTGCTTGTAAAATCCCGGCCGGATATTCACAACAACTCGCTGGTTATTATTTATTGGTATGGAATCTATTGCTTTTTGTATTGAATTAAAATCTGCTGTGCCATTCTGATCAACTGTGATTTGTTTTGAATTTGAGGCTTCGAATAATTTTGCCAATGCCGCAAATTTCTCACAATCCGACTTTGAATCTGCATATACAATCGAAGATAGGAATAAACAATTCAAACATGATAAGAGGAAAACTTTCCTTGTCATAAGAGAAAATCTCCATTTAAAAAAACAGGCTGGTCGCAAAGACAGGCCAGCCTGTTTATATCCTTATTTTAAAGCCGTTTTATTTTTTACATTAATTTTTTATAAAAATTAAAATCCTTATCTGCATTTCCCAATCAATTCATACATATAATAATAAAAAACTTGTCCTTTTACTTCGTCTCTTTCATTAATTCCGGGAGCATAAGGCCAAATAGCATTATCAAAGAGCATTTCATTATCATTACTTGTTGTTGTAAATTTACTATTGACCTTGCGATCTTTGACAAATGCGACACTGTTGTCTCTGAATAATGAATTAACACCTGCATTACGAGGACGAGATCCGCCACCAGCAATACCTTTTCTCATTCCTGATTTATGAGCGACAGCCTCTGGATCCTGAATAACATCGGTAAGATATGGACTGGTTAAACTTAAATTGGTGAATTTTCTGCAGGTTGTCTTAGGTACGTAGAAATTCGAAATTCTTTCCATTCCACTCCATGGAGGTGCCCTTTTTATGTTTCTATCAATGGGAAAATAATCGTAACCGGCTCTGATCCAATCATTTTGTGTCTTTGTTAGACTATAAACCTGATGAGGCCTGCCCCATTCTCGACTAACAGGGTCTTGGCTATACGTATATGAATCGTATCTACGGCTTTCGGTGATATTTGATGGACAATAAAATACTTTTCCATCCGGAATAAGTTTTGCTTCAAACAAACATGCTATTCTCATAGGCCTTGGTTTTCCATGCCCATTTGCCACACCACCTGCTCCGCAAGCACATTTTCTGCTGCTATCCTGATATTGAGGATCGTTGCCTCCTTTACCGGTTCTATAAATCACCGAAAGATGTGGGGTCGATTCATCTTTAGTATCATCGGGTACACCGCTTGTATTGCCTCCTGACCACGGCATTTTGTCATTATACTCTGATGCATAACCAGCCATTCCAACACCAATTTGTTTGACCTGGTTGGAACAGATCGTACGTTTTGCAAGTTCTCTCGCTTTTTGCAGCGATGGAATCAATACCGCAAGCAATATAGCGATAATTGAAATCACCACCAACAATTCAACTAATGTAAAACCCCGCACAAATTTCGACTTCTCTAAAAGTCCCAATTTTTTTGGCTCTTTTAGCCCGACTGCCGATTTAATATATTCATTCGATATAAAAATTGGTGTCGGGGTAAAACCTTTCTTTTTCACGGCTTTATTCCTTAAAAAATACTCTTTCTATTTTACGCTTTACTTTTTATATAGCTGTATCTCTTGGTGCCGATCCCTTTTTCAAGATTGCGGCCCCCGAATAGAGAGCCGCAATCACAGTTTTAATTGACATTACAAGCCAAGACAACCACTATTGGTTCTGTTAATACATTCAAGCCATTCATTTGCGAATCTCCACAAATCGCCTCTCCATATATCGCCGGTTCTTGGAACGCCATTTTCCCAATCAGTGTTATCCAGAGTATAATTTAGTGTACCTGTAACACGCGGCACACGCCAATCTTTAGCGAAATACCAGAAATCTGCGTCATTGAGAACACAATCATAATTTATGTCCCATACCGGCCCGGAGAGATGGTTATTTACTATCGCATTAAGTGGGCATTGCCAATTAACAGTGCTGAATGACCAAATATCGCTTGGGATAGAATTAGAATCAGATTTAACCTGCCAATAGTAAGTCTTATCCTTTTGAACACTGACTGTCGCGGTATGCTGTCCGCGAGTAGCGGTAACCTTTGTTCCAATAGGTGCAAGGGTGCCGACGCTTGTTCCAAACCAGACTCTGTCATTGGTCGCTCCGAAACCAGAGTACCATCTCAATTGGAAGCTCGGATTAGAAGCTGCGGTTCCTATGTAAGCTTTGACATCTCCATTTTTCGGTGTTGGAGCAGATGCTTTTTTAGGTGACACAACATCACTGTCAACAATATATATAGTTCCAGTCTGGCCATCTTCACCAAGTGAAATCGGCACTGTTCCGCCGCTATAAACACCCTTGGCACCGCCTTGTGCGGAAATAACACCAGTGTTCGTGTAAGTACCGCCATAGTAAATAGCTATACGCCCCCCGCCGCCGCCGCCGCCGCTGCCGGTTCCACTGGATTTATCTACGGCACCATAAGCCGAGTTGCCGCCTGTGGCGCGTATTTCAGAATTACTGTCAAAAATAACGTTTCCGGTAGCGATAATTTCAATAGCTCCGCCGCCGGCACAACCTGCCGCGACACTTCCCCATCCGCCGGCGCTGCCGCCCATCGGGATAGGAATTTCTTTATCACCATAGCTTGGGCCTGTGCAATCTAAGCCATGCATATAACCTCGGCCGCAATTTCCGCCCTGACCGCCGCTGCCGCCGCCGCCGCCTGTTTTATAAGGAGAAATTGCTTTGCTGATACCAGGGCCATAGAAATTCCTTGCGTTGCTGTCCGCAAGCCAGAATTTCTGTGATGACATCGTACCAAAACGAGTTGCAAAGCCGGCAGGTGCTGTAGCAGTATCGGTCCAGCATATATTATCAGGGAAATTATCAGTCATATTACTATTGTGCATTGGGCCGGGATAACCGCCTGAACACGACTTCGATCTGTCATTAGTTGTCGTTAAAATATCTTCACCTGCAATCCTGATTCTGCCGTCAAAGTAGAAATCTCCCGTTACGCGGATACTTACAGGACGAGCATTAATCGTCGAGTTAATATCGCGTGCTTCATAAATTGGTACAACGGTAATATCGTAACGCCGGTCATAATTAAACCCGCTCGGGAAATTAAATACCGCTACATTGGCATCTGTATCAAGCGAACCAGTTACCACATCAGTCCACCCGTCTGAATGAAGCGAACAAGTAAGGGCAGGAATATCATAATCTTGATATCGTGTTACATGATTTCTTCTCGTATTGAAGATAAGTTCATAAGGCCTTGTACGGAATGTCCATACTTCGCCCGCTACAGATTCTGATGCAAAGTTAGTTACTACACGCCAATAATAATCGCAGCCTCTGAGCTTTGAATTAACATCGTTTACCTGTTGCGCTGTAATAGCAGTTTTGATCTTTACACTTGCATCAAGTGCTTCAACAAGAGATCTGTCGGTTGCATAATAGACATCATAATTGAGCGCTGTTGTCGAACCTGTCCAATAGATATTGACATCACTGACTTCAATATCTTCAGCATGATCGACAGGAACAGGATTTATAGCTTCACCTGTTTCAGCGGTAAATGACCATACTGGGCTGCTAATATCAACTCCACTTACAGTAGATTTAACATACCAGTAATAAGTCTGGCCGAGAGTAAACTGGCCTCCAAGCTGAGCATTCGAAGCTTTGTTTGCATCGTGGACAGCTACGGCTGTAAGATTTTCGGGATCGGTTCCAAAATACAATTTTTCAGTCGAAGCGCCTGCATAAGCGCGCCAGCTTATTCCTGAATTAATAGCAACATTTGAAGAACTGGGTATCGGCCTAATAGCTGTAACATGAGGAACGCCGGGATTATATTGATAAAGAAGGCTGACATCAAGGGCGCTTAAAGCACGTCTATAGAAGCGTACTTCATCCATCATACCGTCAAAGTTTCTGCTTCCGCATCCAACCCAAAGAGGAGAATAATAGCCATACATAGTGTCTATATTTAAATTTGTTTCAGTCTGACTGAAATAAGTTATAATTACGGGAACTTCAGCACCGTCAATATACATCTTACAAGTAGATCTCATTGTAGGATTTGGCGAAACAACACAATTTGTTCTATCGATAACAAGAGCCGCATGATGCCATGTGTTATTAGTTACACCAAGAGCAGATAATGTATCTGCCGTTTCATATCGAAGGCCATTCAGACCATGCCGGAATTCCAATTTACTTATTGCATGTATTTCCCAATAATATCGGGATGGGTCTTCGTCTGATGATTCATGACGGATAAATGTACCGGTACTTACATCGGGCATGTTAAACCAGAAAGAAATCGTTGTCTTATCAGTGCCGGGAAAACCATTGCCGAATTCAAACAGGTCGCTTCCATTTGGCGGAATTCTTACGCTAACATCGTTAGTTTCGCCGGCGCCTTCTCTCGCATCATAAAAATCGTTGAAATCAGCACATTTGCTGCCGCGAATAACGTTTGTTGTTCTCCACACAGATTGGCCGATAGTGTTATAATCCCACAATGTTCCGATAGTTCCGGCTGCATCATCGACAGTCGTAATAGCCGTCGGGGTGCTTTCAAAATTTAAGTTGAATTTTAAGTTCGGGTCGGTATCCGGATTGAATAAATCCGCCCACACGCTGGAACATACCAGCATCACCATCGCCAACACCATCCATTTTATCCTATTTTTCATAACCATGTCCTCCTTTAGAAAATATTTGATAAATTTCTTCTGTTTCAACTTAACTCTCCATTACAAATAAAAACAAAAATATATAAAATGATTATAGCTAATTATTATTTTAGGAGTGTTAATCAGAATTCCTCAATATCAAACATTTACTTTTTAAAGATCGGGCTATAAAAAATAAAATCACTCAGGGCCGACCTTTAGTTTTCGGCCCTGAGATTAAAATCAAACTTTTTTGACTTATTTTTTGCGCCTAATAGCAAATAAGCCAAGTCCCAGCAACGCAAGTGTTGCCGGTTCTGGAATAACCAATGCGATATCATTAGCTATCCCGTCTACGCCTGCGATATACTGATATGTCAATGTCATCATAACTCCGCCGACATTGAACTGTGCGCCTTCGCCCGCATTATCAAATGCGCCGACTACTGCATCGATACCCGTGTTTTCAACTAAGATAATGTCTGCTATTGGTGCACTGCCCGTACCCGAAACAAGTAAAGTCGCAATTGCCGCTTCTTCATTTTGAGAATCAATGATCGTCTTGAGTACCTGAATTCTACTGACATCGCCATTGACTACATTAAACTCGAGCGTGCCTTGACCTGTGTTGCCTGATGCGCTTGCGCTGTCATTGGCTATGTACATCTCGCCGCCCATGC
>Ga0154576_1057_pt1 | contig 24404 bp, 29 predicted proteins | sample RifGroF2_FD_116005 | JGI IMG/M metagenome (GOLD analysis project Ga0154576, IMG submission 116005) | Planctomycetes bacterium GWF2_41_51 | reverse complement strand
AATCAGGAATTCAACCAATTTCAGTATAAGAGCTTATGATTATTATACGAAATGTGAGTTAAAAGGTTATATAATCCTGTTAGCGACAGCATTCAATAAACACCTTTACTATCTTCTGTTTAATCCTGAACAACCCACACAGCAAGTTCTTTTACCACAAAATTTATAATCGTACAAAGGAGATGTCTTTTTGTGCGTGATTAGTTAAGTGGCAGAACGACGCATTGCCAATGCGTAAACGGGAGTCCAATTCTCCCATCACGCATAGATATTGCCAAAAAGGTAAAAATTAAAATATCACGCAACTAAATCAGTTCAAACCTCTTAAAAAATGAAAAATCCTTTGACCGTCTTATACTTTAGTTTATCAACGTTGGCAACGTTTGATAACTCTAAGCCAAGACGTTATGTAAAGATTTATAAACTTAAATGATATTGGGAATAATATGAAAAAAATATATGGGAAACTATCTCATGGAAAAATTACAATAGATGACATCAAAAAAAGGTTATCTGATAAAAATCAAAAAATGATTGATGAATTTATTGATTATAAAAGAGGCTCTGTCGTCGCTGATAGATTAAGGCTGCTTCATAATAGTCTGGTTAAGTTTGGTGATTTATTAGAAAAAGATTTCGATGCGGCAACAAAGGATGAAATCACAAAAGCATGGAATATCATACTCGCTTCAGAGGACATTACCATTAAAACAAAACAAGATGAATATATGCATATTCGTCAGGCTTTTAAGCATTGGTTCGGTGAGGATGAGGAATTTCCCAGACAAGTTCGGGCCATGAAAAGACCTTACGGCAGAAGCAGATTAAGGTTGCCAGAGGAGATGCCCACAGAAGAAATAATCCATTCCGCCATAAAGCTGTGTATGAATTATCGAGATAGGCTTTTTGTCGCATATGAAGGACTTGATGCAGGTGCAAGACCCATAGAATTACGACTATTAAAATGGAACAAACTCAAAAAAGATGAGAACGGTTACTATTTTAATGTATGGACGGCGAAAAAATCGGGCGATACCGAGGAAAGACCTATCCGGGTCATATTTTCAGAACCGTATTTATTAGATTGGATGAAAAATTATCCAGGTCAGGTAAAAGATGAACACTATGTTTTCTGCAAATTAGATGATCCAACAACACCGGTATCCCGAGGGATAGTTACATCTTTATTTAGACGTCTGCGAAAAAAGTTGAAATTGACAATTAGATTTTCGCCATACGTTCTTCGTCATGCAACCTTGACCAGGATGGGCAAAAATCCAAATGTTCCGTTATCCGTTCTCAAAAAATTTGCTGGACATACACAATCCAGCAATATTATTGGAGAATATCAGCATTATGGTTCGGAGGATGTAAAAGATATGCAATTGGGGTATGCAGGAATAGCGCAAGCAAAACAAGATAAATCCTATGAATTCAAGAACTTGCCTATAAAATGCCCTCATTGCGATAAATCCAATGCGTGGGATGCAGAAATTTGTGGGTTTTGCAATTTCGCGTTATCACAAAAAAGGCAAGTCGGTTTTGAAGAATACATGCAGCGTATTGAAACATTGGAAAAAGACCGCCAAAATGCCAATGAACTGGTGAAAGAGTTAATAAAAAAAATGGCTGATATGCAAATCAGCTTAAAAAATGAGATTCAGGAAAATAAAAAGCAAAATAACCTTATGGAAACCTTCCCGGCATACTCGGCAGATCATCGATGTCAAAGTAATCTCTAAGACACCTCTCGCAGCAGAAGAGTAAGGTCTTCTCCAAAGGAACAAAGGCACCTTTGGTTCCCAATACCCCCTCATCTACCCGCAGCAAATGCATGCCTATTTCCAGTTCTCTGATACAGTTGGCGCATGTTTTTTTTATTTCCATGCAAAAGTAAGATTTTCATACTTAAATAACTTTGAACTGTTTTACTCAATACCCTTTTTTAAAAAAACAGTGACCGAAAAGTTTAAAAAGACATTACTTGTGTCATTATTAAGTAACATCACTACCACTATAAAGTGACAGCTACTATTATCCGCAAAATGGAATATCGAAAAGTATACAAACCAAAACCAGAAAACCAAAACGAAAGAAAAATCATATTAGCTCTCAATCAGCCGCTTACAGCCAAGCAAATTGCAGCAAAAACTGGTATACCAAAGGATACCTGCAGCCACTTGATGCCCAAATTCATCAGAAATCATCTGGCAATCTGCCTAAACCCAATCGCCGGCAATACAAGGGTATACTGGCTGACAGAACATGGCAAAAAATGCCGGGAAGAACTTTGTATCGAATCGAACCTTCGTTATACCGAATTTACTTTACCGAATCTTAATTGGGAACTTTACGGCTGGATATGTTTTAATCAAAGGTCTGTGGTATTACGAGCCTTAACCGAACCTATGCAGCCATCTCAAATCAGACGTAGAAAAAATTCGTTTTTCTTCCACTAAAATTACTGGCAATAACATCCGTGATATTATTCGATTGCTTGAAAAACAGGGCATAGTTAGAAAAGTCTTTGTCGGAAAAAGAATTCGTCCAAAATACGAACTTACGGAAACCGGACTTCAATTTCAGAAACTATTAAATAATGTTGTAAACTGATAATGGCAAAATTCAAAAAGACACTTGAAGAGAAGGCAAATGAGATAGCCGCTTACCCGGCGAGAGTTCAGTGGGAAAATTCCATACCCGGTATGATCAGGCGAGAAATTGCCCTTACTGTTGATCAGATCAGGCGTTTACAGGAAAGGCATGATGAGCAGTTCAGGCGATTGCTGCGTTTAGAATGCTACGTAGATACAGAACTTTTACAAATGGAGCAGCGCCAGCCGAGATACGCGCCTTATCATTTCCCGGAAAAAGATAAACTCAGGCAGCGCCTCTTTGATATAGAAAAGGAGCGTCGGAATATAAGTCTTCGTCTTGAAGAAAAAACTCAGGGACTTGAGGACCGGCTGCTATCATTAATAAATAAACATCAGCAGCTTGACAGTGAAAATGGACGTTGAAAAAATCGCAGCAAAACTAAGGCCTCTGATGCCGGATAAGATTAGTCAATGGATGAAAACAAGGGAACTCGCCGATCCGGAATTGAAATCGCTTATCGAAAAACAGATTATTTCAACCGCATATAAAATCTTTGGGGATTTTAACAGTAAAATCCTTCTATCTCTCCCCTCTGAAAACAAATCTTTTGGTCCAATTAATCTCGGTACAATTCTTTACGACAAGGAAAAATGGCCGTTAGGTCTAAAATATGGTGAGATGATCCAAAATACAGCTATCCTGGGCAGATCGGGCGCAGGAAAAACGAATGTAACTTTTCATATACTAAGCCAGCTTATTGAAAGAGGGGTCCCATTTGCCTTTATGGACTGGAAAAGAACGGTCAGGCATTTGATTCCAAATTTCAATAATAAATTAAATATCTATACTCCCGGCAGAGCTTTATCAAAATTCCCATTCAATCCCTTTGTTGTACCGCCCGGCATTGAAGCAAATGTCTATGTCAGTCAGCTTGTCGATGTTATGAGTCAGGCCTTTACACTCGGCGATGGTTCGCGAAGTATCCTGCGAAAAGCTATTGCAGCTATTTATGAAAACGGTAATCTCTGCCCTACTGCGAAAGATATCATTGCTGAACTTCAAAAAGTTCCTGACAGTGGCCGTATGGGCGGGTGGAAAATCACCGCACTGCGGGCACTGGAAAGTCTTGAATTCGCAGATCTTTCATCAGGAGACCGGATTTCACAGCAACAGCTCGCTCAAAAGATGCTCTATGAAAATACAGTTATTGAACTTGATGGATTGGCTCAGGAAAGTAAGAAGTTTTTGATACCATTATTATGCCTATGGCTATATTATGTTAGATTAGAATCGCAGGAGCGTGAAAAATTAAAGCTTGTTATATTTATTGAAGAGGCTCACCATGTCCTGCATAAGCGTGAGCAAACCGCAAATGAAACCGTTCTTGAGATGTTATTTCGCCAGTGCAGGGAACTGGGAATCGGAATAGTTGTGATCGACCAGCACCCCCATTTATTATCTTCCGCCGCAATGGGAAATACCTATACAACTATCTTTCTAAATCAGAAAGACCCATCAGATATTAATAAAGCCGCGGCTGTTTGCCTGATGGACAGTGATGATAAGAAATATTTTAGCAGCTTACCTGTCGGGCAGGGAATTATAAAACTTCAGGATAGATGGACAAGTCCTGTTTATATTCAATTTCCATTTATTAAAGTCAACAAAGGTTCTGTCACAGATGCAATGCTCGCAAGGTATTCCGCTGTCAATAACACAAAATCAACAGGTTCAGGCCGGAATACCTTCACAGAGACTTATTTCGGCCAGGTTCCACGGGTTCCACAGCTTGATATAGCTCTAAACGATGATGCGCTGCGGCTATTTATTGATATACTTAATTTTCCCATGGATGGAATAAAATTAAGATATCAAAGACTTAATATGAGTATAGGCTCCGGCGATAGATTAAAAGATTTTCTTATTAATCAAGGTTGGCTCCTGTCCCAAACTGTGAACATCGGCCAGACAAGAAAAGTATGCCTGCGTCTGACTAAGCAGGCTTATGATGCCCTGAATTTAGAAAATATCCCGCCGCAGCATGGCTCAATCGCACATGAATATTGGAAACAATATTATGCCCAAAGATTTGCGGAACTTGGCTACAAAATCTCTTTTGAAGTTCCCAGAATTTCAGGCAGGGTCGATGTGGTTGCTGGTAAAAATAATGAAAGAATCGCCATTGAAATCGAGACCGGTTTGTCCAATTTTATCAGGAATATCCGGCAGGATTTAGCCGCCAAATATGACAAAATTGTAGTGGTGGCAACAGATAAATATGCTTTTGAAAAAATCGAAAAATCTCTGGCAAAAGAAGGACTGATTATCCCCAAAATTCAGCTCGAGCAGGCAGGCAAATTTACGGTTCCCGCTTAGCCGAATAATAGTTGGATCGAGACGAATTTATCCTATTTAATTTGCCTTCCAGGGACTGTTCAATCTTAGCCAGTATCTGCTCCTGCTAGTTGCCTGAAAGTGAAGATTCCAGCAAATAAATACCGTCAATTCCCGCCTCTTTATAGGAAAGTATTTTATGGAGGGTCTGTTCATTATAGGCGGCATCGCCGTTCATACCGAAATATTCTATCACCATTTGATAGTCGGTAAGCCGAAAATCTGGATATGTAATTCGCACCTTATCCCGGTGTTTGATGGCCATTGGATAACCGTTGCTGTCTGGCTCGACTGCAAACTGTGGTTACTTTCAGCGTTAAATTGCAAAGACCTATCGATTGAATCCTGTTCTTGTTTGTTGTAATTTATTTTTTCCATAGCGTCTCGATTTTTCCTGCCTTTTACACTTTTAGCGAAGCGACCCGAAGGGGAAAAGTCTAAAAGGTTAGGGAAAAATAGCGTAGTGGAAAAAATAGTACAAACAAGAATCCTTTGGATTCGATAGGTCGTACTTTGCCGCACAAGCTATATATCTTTAAACCCAAAAGCTTAAAATGGGGCTGAGCGTTCATGGCGAAGCCGCGAAGCAACTTTTTATGCTTTTGCGGCGGGCACCCCGCATGCCGGCAAAACTATTTTCAAATCTTAGTTTGAACGTTTATTTCATCACGTTGAAACCTTTGCTTCAACCTCAGGACAAAGCTTCCAATTCTGCTTTGGCACTTTCCAGATTTTACTACCCAACAGCTTTAGCTCTGTCTCGGAAATATTCCCGAATTCCGCATATTCAGGAAATGCCGACAGCCTTGCATACCCATATAAAATCTGATCATCCCTGTAAATCTTTCCGTCAATTATAGAATCCTGCTTATAAAGTTTTTCGGTTATATACCAGTAACTGCCGTCAAAGCTTTCGTAAACTTCTATTATTGGCTCTCCTTGAATTGTTATAATTTCCATCATGCACAGCATTACCTCCTTTTAAATCTTCTAATTTATTGCATCTCCATACTCTTGATATGGAAGATCCTCCATGCAAGTCCAATTTGATTGGATTTTGGCTTCAGGATTTATTTTCTTTAATGCGTCATAAATCTGCTGGTGAGCTTCTTCTTCGCTCATCCCACCATAAAGATATCCCTCACCATCAAACATTACTTCACTTTTCCAAGTTGATGCTTCTCCTTCCCAGCCGAATTTTTTAAAGCAGACTTCTTGAAGCTGCTCTTCGGTAATTCCGATTGTTATAATGAACATTCTATAAAATCGGCTCATTTTTTACCCCTCTTTGCTCTTTGTATTGTGAATATTTTTTCTTCACGGGAAGTTGAAGGAAAAATCGTTTTTTAAAAAAATTAAAAATAATGATTTTGGCTTGTGCTTATTCAAGAACATCAAGTCCGACCAGTTCTTTTCCTGCCGGCCCCGGATATCCGATGGCAACAAGTTTTTTGCCTTCAAGGCTGCCAATTCCGATCAATCGCTTGTATTGACCATTTGTCAGAGTAACATAGATTTCCTTGTCATTCCAAATCGCCTTAATTGAATAGGATGGATACTTTGACTTGCCAAGTGAAGCCTCTCGCGGCGTCGCAACCAGGGCTTTAATCACATCTCCCTTTTCAAGGAAATATCTTGTACCCGGCTTCCCATCTTTTTTAGGATAGTTTTCAGTTTTCATAGCGTTTGCCTCCCCCTTTCATTTTTTTACAAAATATATTTACATTTCGCTCTGCAGTTTAAAGCCTGAAATTTATTTGCCTGATTTCCTGCCACTGAATTGAACTTAAATCATAAGACCTTGACAAAAGCTCTTCCAAAGCTTCGTATTCATTGTCTGTTTCTTCTTCCATGGTCAGTTCTATGTGATTGACATCAAACGCATGAATATTTAAATCGCCTTCTTCTGTCAACACTGCTATTTTTTTTTATCTTCCTGCATTTTATCAGTTTTTAATGGTTTTTATTTTAATTTGAGATTTTTTTCACAATCGTCAGAAAAAAATCATTGTGAGTTTATCCATTCTTCTTTAAACGCAACTTTTAATTCTTTGTACCCTTCAGGGATTTCATATTCAACTGACAGAATGTGCTTAGCCCAGATGCCAACCTTGTCCGCATCGGGATAGTCAAGATCATAATCGCCGCCGCCTCGCCCATTTCCAAGTGCTGTTAAAAGCGGCAATGGATTTACCTGCCATCCATTTGAATTAACCGGTATTTTTGAATAAACGACATATTCCTTTGTTGTATGATTTACGAGAATCGCTTTAAGCTGCTGTTGTTTTGTCAAAAACTCGTTTGGCTGAATTTTATCGTTATCGGCAACTTTACTATAGTAATCTTCTTCATCGTAATAATCGCCACACCAGACAATTGGGTTTTTATGCCATGAGCCGCCGGCAACCATCATTTTCATGACCGCACCGACAAATTCGTTTCCAATCCAGGAATGCTCCATGAGTTTCAATCCATTTCCATAATCATGCGAATAAAGCCATTGCCCGTTCTCAAGATTAATAGGTTTGTAATATTGTCCCATTTTGTTTTAAGTGTTTTTTTTCTTCACATGGTAATGAAGAAAAAAATCGTGAAACCTGTTAATCCATAATCAATGCTCCTTTTTCCATAGCTGCGCCTATATTGGTAAAAGCACTGTCAAGAATCTGGTTTTCGGTTAATTCCTGCTCGCTATCATCAATACAATTGAAAATATAAAAGATGTTATCATCAGGAAAATACCTTATATATTTGGAACTTAGAAACCCACCCTTAAGCAGAATGAAACAATCCAGCCCATTTTCAGTCTTGGCAAGTTCTTTAAGCTGCTCAATGTTTCTGATTCTTGGATCTTTGATTTCTTCTGTGTTCATATTCATTCCTTATTTTGTTTTATGTGAGATTTTTTCTTCACAGGAGGATGAAGAAAAAATTATTAAAATGATTTCTTGATGCAATAACCTCTAAATATTTTTAGCCGAACAAGTCCTCTCCAAGGTGAATTACTGTAAGCTGAAAGCATAACAGTAATACGCCAGATTTTGCACGAACGATAGTGAGTGCCTTTTTTGAAAATTTTTCCACAGTCCCAACTATAAAAAAAGAAAAAAGGGCTGAAAGCCCTTAATTAAAAGTTATCTCTCCTGCGATATCAAAATGTCCGTTTTCCCACGCATCTGTGCTTATTGGATAGGCATCAAAGAATCTTTCATTTTCTTGTTTTGCTCTATCAACCATTGTACGGATTTTAAAGATAGCTAAAACTTCTTTATCCGTTGCACAATATTGTTCAATAACCTTCTGCTTGATTTTGCCTAATTCTTCCCAAAACTCTGAAAAATCAGCATCGTTGCACATCTCTTCAATATCCTCAAGAAAAGACATCATCTCCAACTGGGAAACATACTTTTCTGATGGCTTTGTTTTAGCTTGAGAAAAATCGGCAAGTTCACACTGCTTATTTTTATTTGAAGAATAATTTTCCTGATTTGTCTGGCGGATTTCCTTTGCCTCTTTTTTGAAGAGAATGGAATTTGCTCCCTTTACAAACCACTGTGCCTGTGATTTTATAAGGTCAAACTCTCTGCAAAGGTTTTCCACCTGCTCATCAAAATCCAGTTCTTCAGTAGCATATTTAAAAGCATAAGCCCAGCATCGCTTATAGTCGTCGCCAAGCTCTGTTTCCATTGCAGTTCTGGTTATATGAATAGTTAAATGGTCTTTCTGTTGTATTTGTTCCTGCATTTTTACTTATACCTCCTTTCAATTATTTTAAGTTTAGTCCCACCCGACGATAAAGGCTTGTTAACCTTAACGCCCAAGTTCAACTGTGGGCGATTCTTCACCCGGGGCAACAAGCCCAAATGAGGCAGGAGCCTCATTATGCCAGACTAAGTGCGATCGAATAGACCAAAAAATCTAAAAGGTTAGCTGACTTTGGAAGTGCCTTTTACATTTTTTAGCGCAGGAGGCAATTTCACCGGAGGTGAAATTTTATGGGCTGAAAGCCAAAAAGCTTAAAATGAGATGAACTTTAGCGAAGCGTGTGAAACGATTTTTATGCTTTTTTCAGAAATATATCGCGGCCCCCGCCGCCTAAATAGAAATGCAGAGGAAGTTTCCTCTGCTTAAAAATTATTTATTTATTCAATAATTCGCAACGATAATAGATAAAGCATGCCTATGATTGCCAATCTTCAGGTTCCCCATCTGGCCACATTCCACCGAATATTTCTTTATGAACCGGCGTTTCATCTGTCCAACTATGTATCGTTGATTCTCTAAAAAGAAATTTAATATCTGACAAAATAGCTTTTCTTGCTTCCTCCATATCATACGGCACAGCATTACCATTGCACATATTGAATTGCTGCAAAATAGTTGCATCAATATTTTCATTGTAATCACTAACGTTTCCATCAGCGATATAAGCAGCCTCAATGGCTTTAAAAGCCGGCAATGCTTCAACAATCATTGGATTAACATATGCTCTCCATTTTGTTTGAGGAACATCTGATGCGTATGTCGTTTTAGCAGCAGAAGTTTCAGCAATAGAAATAAACTTTTCTAAATTATTTACATTTCTCGATAATTCCTCTCTTGGCACTGATTCCGACCATGTCATGGTATATAAAGGTAATAGTCTTCGTGCGCATCGCGCAGCAAAAGCAACTTTCACCCAACGCGGCAGCAACGTAAGTATCTTTTTAATTTCATTTAGAAATTTCTGCGATTTCTCATTGTTTGATTTTTCTTGCATATTATAAACCTCACTGTCACTACTTTTTTAATTTCGACATCTGCTTTCTTATATCTTAAGCTTTGAAGTATTTCAATAAATTTCTGCCCTTATGAAGAGTACTTGTCATCTTAAATTTGATTATGCGAAAACAAAATTTTTAAATACCGTTGGACGCAAGTGTAACAAGTTTATGCTTTATTTAAAAGTATTGCGGCCCCGTCGCCTATAATAAAAATGGGTGGAGGAAATTTTTCATCTGCTCGGAAGAAAAAAACACATAAAAAGATCCTTAAGGACTCCTGATTCATTCAATTGAAAAATGAAAAGAAATCCGGCCTGGAAAACTGGGATAGACAAAGAACCAAAAAAAATATTCCGCTGAATACCGTAAGCCATGATCAAAAGAAAAAAAGATGACAAGCTACTATATACTCATGCATCGTAACAAGAAATTGGCCTCAAGATTTGGCTGAACCAAAGCTAAGAAAGATTTGCAAAAATCTGGTCTTCATCTGACAAGAATTGAGGTGATAAAATTGTTGCCATTAAACCTGATTCATCGGTATAGTAGTCACTATTTATATGGCGTTAAACGAACATAGGAAAACTTGCTTGGTTCCCCACCTTCGCCCTTGATAATTTTCAAACCTCGTAATATTTCCTGTCCAGAACCCAGATTTTCCGAAAGTTTGATGATTTCACTAGAATAATCAATTGCCGTTTGACATTCAGGACTTCCCTTTTTCAACATTTCTATCAACCAATCGAGGTTAGGGAGCGAAAGAACTTTAAGACCAGCCAGATGAGTCATAATCCAACAAATTTCAAGTTGAACACACTCAATATCTGTACGGCCACGTTGCATCAAAATATCAATATGACTGAACGAAAACTCCAAAGGTAAGTAATCTGATTGCTGAAGTTTTTTTGATTGCTCAACTTTGGTGTCTGGAATTATATTAACAACACGTAACTTAAATATTTCGTGGGTTTTAATTATATCGCTAATTGTTGTAACAGCCATGAATCGGACATCGGGGTCGTCACTCGCTAAGTATTGGATGATCCAGTTTATCTGCTTAATTGAGGATTCCTTAGAATAATATAACCACACGCCTATAGGAATGTAGTCACAAGGATCCGTCAGCGACACCTTAGATTGCAAGTCTTTAAAATACTGAATAGCTTCTGCACTGAACTTGTAATCAATAACCATGTCTATATGCTCTGCACTAAAAACATCTGCAATCGATTTAAGGTTATAGCGGATAGTATCGAGTGAATAAGGGCTATCCGGCTTTATTAATTGCTCTAAAAGACGGTGAATTTGCTCTACCGACATTTTCCCCTTTACCAATTTTAGCGTATTAAATGCCTCTAAATGTAAGTCTTCCTTCCATTTACTAAAGTGAAAAGACGCTCTTTGAACAGAAAGATTAATTAATAAATCCAAAGCTTCCTTAATATTTAAATACGCAAGGCTTCCGAGAGCTTTTTGATAAAATGCTTTTTCCTTCAAAAGGTTCTTGAGTCTGGCAAAGATAGCTTTCTCTACATTACATTGTTTGTTTAATTCCGCACAGCATTCCGCGGCTAAAAAAAGGCGAGTATGGTGAACATCTTCATTAAATCTTGAAAAAGCAAGCTTTTCGATGAATTTACCCTCTTTACGCCCCGCTAAGAATTTGATAACATTTTTCCATTTAGGATCTGTCGCATCACGAATGACATCTTGTTCACTTTGCTCATTATCACCCACATACTCAGCAGCTAAATATTCCTGAAAAGATTGGTGACTAAAATACAGAAACTCATTTGTCCCTTTAGACCTGTTTATTATTAGAGAAACTAATCCATATTTTAAAATTTTATCAATTGTTATACTGTGCCTTTCACCCTTCCAAACGTCGGAAAGAGGTATTTTTTGAATAGACGGTTCTTGAGCAGCCAATGCCTCATATGATATTTTGCATAATACTTGCCTCACCCCCATTTTATCTTCCCATGAGGGCGTAAGATTATCATGTTTATATTCTTTAAGAATATGGTCGATAAAATGTTTATACAATCCAGTTCGATTTGTTATTTTCTCATCTCGTTTTTCTCCAATAAGAAAACGAACCATGTAAGCAAGCATGGGTATACCCAGCATCTCTAGACATGAGGCACATAATTTAGAAGCTCGCTCATGCTTATCTCCAAAATATGACTTCTGAGCTTCTACGTCAAAAGGTTTCAACCTTAAAAATTTTACATTTGAGTTCCCTTCTTGATCAGCTACAGCGAAAGGTCGGGATGCAACAATTAGGTTGCGCAAAGATATTCTTAGAAGACCATTAAGAATGGTGATATATCCTCCAGGACTTTCTATTTGATCAAGACCATCAACCAAACAAAACAAACTTTTTAAAATTTTCAGTTATAAAGTTTTGCAACTCAATTCTTGAAAATTTATCATTTAATATTTTACTAATACATTTTATGAAACTATCTACATCGTCAAATTTTAGTTTTTCTAACTCAGAAGCATGAAAAAACAGGGGAATTTTTTTTTGTTCAATCATTTTGATTTGTAAATCTCTTAAAAATGTTGTTTTACCTGCGCCTGTATCTGAACTTAAGATATACACCCCTTCTGAGCTTATAAGTTTTGTATATGCAAAGTCATCCCATTTGCGATTACGATCTTTTTCTAATTTTTCATCAAAATTTTCTATCGTACCTATTTCTAATTCCAATTGCTGATAATCTTTGGGTTTTTCGGAATAAATTTGATGGAGCTTTTCATTAAAATGTTTTATGGCATTTTTTTTAAGTTCTTCCCGAAATTGACTAATTTGAATCTTATTTATTTTTTTTATTTCTTTGTTTCGATCTGCGCCATCAAGCACATTCTGTTTTTCCGTGATATCATTTTCTTTCAATAGAAGCGTTTTAACCTCAACACCTAAAACATTTGCTACTAACAGTAAAGTCGATAAATATGTTTGCTCTCCATTTTCCATACGACTAATGGTTTTTACCGTTAGCTTAGCGTTTTCAGCAAGTTCGAATTGGCTAAGTCCTTTTTCAGCTCTTTTTGCCCGTATTGCAGCACCGTTTGGCAAAAAACTATTCTTACTGTCTTGGTTCATATAATTCTTCATTACTGTCTACCAGATTACTATTAGATGGCGCATAGATTGCGCAGACATATGGATTCCACTACGATAAATTATAGGCAATTAAATGATTTTTTAAAGAAAAAAATGGTACATGAAAATTCAGAAAACGTCGCAACCTTTCCCGAACATCCCGAACAGGATAATGCCGGAACTACCCCCCTCGTACCCTCAAAATCTGCTCAATTTGAGTTTAAACCTGAAACGCATGAAATTATTAACGAACACCTTAAAGACCATCAAGTTGCCATCGAGTGGGAGAAAAAAGAGCTGATACAAAACCTACATATCTGGCGGGAAAGATTTATTTTTGAGTTTAATCTCAAAATAGATGGATTGCCGGCAATCTCAATTGACAGGATCAGAAAGTCGGCATATGGTCTTTTTAAACTAGGCCGCAATGGGTTTGGATTACGCAATGAAATAACAATTAATGAGGTATATATTGATAACCGCGCATACTGGCAGATAATCGGCACATTTTTACATGAACTGCTACATGCCGAACAGGAACAGTCCGGAAAACCCTACAAAACTAAGCGTAAGAATAAAGATTACAGATACACTTATCACAACAAGGATTATAGAGATAGAGCCGCATCATTTGGGTTAATTGTCGATCAATGGGGGCATCAGCGGTATGTTCCACCACCATCACCATTCTGGGATATTTTATATAAATATGGAATTTCAATAACTGATATAGATAAGGAATCAGATTCCATAGCACCTCTTGCAACAGCACCAGGAAATTCCAAATTAAAGTTATGGATATGTGGGTGCCAGCCAAAGCCGGTTCACGTTCGAGTTGCAATCGAGGATTTCCAGGCCAAATGTCTGAAGTGTGGCACAATATTCAGGAGGGCTTAAAAATGGATTCAAACAATGGCGTAAAATGTAAATATAGTCCTTCTCATATAGAGAAAACTGCAGAGCGGTTAGCCTTTCGACGACTTCATAAGATTCATAATCTGCCTAATATACAAGGTCATTACAAAATAATGAGAAAAATGCAAAATAAATTCCAAGGACAATAAAAATGTTTGAACGACTAAAAGCAATATTTTCGCGACCAACGCAGGTTGATGTAACACCGCGTCAGCAGCAGCAGGAACCTCCGCATCATCATAACATATTTAATCTGCCGCCAGGTTGGAAGCCTATCGATTCTGTAATTAAAAGCGTTCGCATCCCCGGCACAAGTTTGGAACTTGGTAGCGCCGCACGTGTTGTAGAAACAGACCAGGATGAACGGCTTGATTTTGATAAATTACATGGGATTCTCGCAGGCTGCTCCCATTTCATATATTCCATCGAGCAAATCGGCGGCAAATGTTTCGTTTGTGAACTGGAATCAATTGAATTATTGAAACAAAATTTAATAACCCTATCACAGGCAGAGGAGAGAAGTTTATATTGCACTCAATGTGCCAGCTATTGTATGGCTTGCTTCAAGCGAGTATGTGCTACACATACAAAATTATTCCTGTGTCCTAATGGCATATACATCCCCCTTTGCTGGCCCTGCCACGAACATGCGACCAGAAGCTTTTTGGACAAGTTAATTGCTTTCATAAAAGGCTGTATTAAATGATAACTGAACCGAACAATTACGAATTTCAACATCCCGATCCGAATTCGCGGTTGAACAAGTTCAGATCCATCGCTTATGATCCTGAACTTCAGCAACTTAAACAAATTCTTATAGGCATCAATCGATGGGAAGATGATAATATTCAAAAACTTTTCAAACGTGCAAAATTAGGAAGGCCACCCACTCGATTAGCTACAATAAGGGAGATTCTCTATATATATGAAAAATACAAAAACGAACGCATGGAATCGGGCAATGTTTTCATGCCTCATGCTATGCATGGACAAATCTCCAACAACGGCCAAGGTGTTCATATATGCGACCAGGTGGGAAATAACATACCTATGAATGCCAACAATGATGATTTTCAATTGAATACACTTGTTGCCGGACGGCCTAAAGCTGGTAAATCTTCCGGCGTTTTCTGCTGGTTATCACAATTATTATTTCTGCCTCTGCTGATTTTCGATATCAAAAATATTTGGCGTCATCGCGCACGAGCCTTAAACGCAAAGGTAATCCAGCCGCCGTTTCATATTGATTTAGAACCACCAAGAGGAATTCATTGGTACGACTGGATTTTTTCCATCGCAGATGGCATTTCGTCAATTTGCGGTTTGCAGTTTGGTGTGGCTCCTCTCCTTGAGGCAGCAAAAATCGCTTTACAGCAGCGGCAAAGATATATCGACCATACACGAACAAATACATCACTATCACTCATGGATATTTTCAAAGCTTTGGATTTTGTCAATATCGCCGGCTTTAAGCGCGATTATATCTTAAGCTGCAAAGCTGCATTACAGCTAATCATCGGCCCAAACGACTTGTTTGCTGCCAGAAAAGGCATTCCTCTGGAAGAAATACTTAATGGCCGTTATACCATTGAATGCTGCTATCTTAGCGCGATGCAATGCAAGTTCCTTGCATTTTACTTTCTGAATTATCTGCTGCAGGCATCCTATCAGCGCCTTGAGAAGGTACACATCTCCAGACTTGTATTTATCGACGACAGCGGCAGTTTTATCAACCGTCCCGACAATGTATTTGGCCAAGCGCCAAAAACAAGTTTTTGGGGAGACATGTTGTCCAAATTAAGAAGCTCAGGGACAGGACTGATTTTTGCGGACCAGCTGATATCTTCCATTTTTGACGATGTGAAACGGCTTTGCGGCAACTGGATAATTGTGGGTGGATTGAATATAGAAAATTATGAAGAAGTTATGGCCGCAATGAAACTCACAAAGGAGCAGGCCGACTTTATCGGTAAAATGAAAACGCGTGAGTGCATAGCTTATTTTCCGCTTTTATATCCACGCCCTATATATGGCGTTGTTCCGCTTGTTTCTTCAATAGCCGAGGGTCATTTCAATGAGTAAATTCGTTGTCGCACAATTTGATTATGAAAAGTGGCACCCCTTGACTGATTTGCCTATTAATAAAGAATCCCCCTCGGCCAAAACAAAGGATGTTGTTGCAAATGAAAACAAGCCAGATAATTCAGTTACTGTAATCAAATCCAGCAATTCAGACATTAAGCATCCGTTCGATTCTCTCAGCGATGCCAAAACTCTGTTGTATCACCTTATAATTAAACCCGGTCTTTCCATTCGGGAAATAATGAAAGAACTCAATTTTTCCGGAAGTGCAATTGAAAAAGCTAAGCATGAATTGGTTACACGGGGGTTGATTATTGAATCACGCGCAGGTAGAAAGAAACGGCCTATACCAAAGAAGGAAGCGTTTGACTATTTTGGCATTCTTTGTCCCTACCTGGATCCAGATTTAACAGAGCACAGCTTTTATGCGCATGTGCTGGGTCTAACTTTAAAGAAAAATACCTCCTGCAAAAAAGTATCATTAGAATACAAACTCTCAAATTCTGGGAATGCCTCCGATGTTGTAACACAGGATATCAATGGCAACTTGTATGCGTTTGAGATCACGGATTCAATTAGCAACATAGCGCAAAACTGCCTCAAATATGATAACACCGCATTCACAAAGATAACTTTCGTTTGCCGTAACGATGACATTTTAAAAGCTGTAAAAAGCAAAGTCATAAATGCCGGCCTGCCTTTGCAGCTGTTAGGCAAGCTGGATTTTGTTCTGTTAGATTCGATTCTGAAAGCGACTAAAAAATGATAACCAACTGGAAAAAAATTTGTATCGCGATTTTGGTCGTCTTCCTCATCTTTCAAAGAAAGAAAATTTGGGATTTTATAGATGATTGCCGCATACGAGAGCTTTTTATCGATAGCTTTGATTACATTTGGCGGCTGCCACAGGGACTTCGATTCATGCTGCTTTCAGCGTTTGTTATATGGATTGGTTTAATGGTTTTCAAATATTTGATGAAAGGCGGTGGACAATGAATTAACTAAAAAAATAGAAGATGTCGGAATGGCAGGCTTTATGTATTTCCGACCAGAAAGCCAATGCCATGGAAAAATAATATTGTCGGAAATTAAGGAAAATTAATATGACTGTGAACACTTATCGTGGGGTCGTAAACGATCGACCACTGGACACAATGGTGGTCAGGAATCGTGAAAAACCACCCTTTATGGACAATGTTCTTGCTCAAGCAAACCGTCATGGGGAAATACCTATGCGCGCGGTTGAAAACAGCTATGACAAAGGACAATAGTCCAGAAACTTTAAACCTTAATGGGGGCTATCGCTCCTGATGGCCCCCGAATTTGAAAGGAAAAATTATGAGTGATGGTAATTTAATACATCCAAGGCGTGTGTTGGCGGAAGTGGAACTTGTTTCAAGCCATTTTGGCGAAGTACAATTCGAGGATAATTGGGTTTTAGTATGGGGTTTTGATTTGCCGGACACTTTTAACAGAAGCATTTCGAAACTTCTGATAGTGCTTCCTAACAATTATCCTGAATCACCACCTGCGGATTTGTACCTTATAAAAGGGCTGAAGAAAAACGGCAAAACGCCAGAACATTATTTTGAAGACAAGTATGGCGACTCCGATATTAGAAAAAAGGGTTATGCCTGGTATTCAATTCATTTTTATTCATGGAATGCAAATGCATTAAGCATGATTCGTGGAGATAACCTATTAGTTGCAATCAATGCGTTATACGATGCGTTGAAATTTGATGAAGGTGAAAGGTGAACTATGAACATAAAAATTATAGCAACAAAACAGATGTACGAAGATATGAGAAATAAACTGTTCCCGGAAAATGATCCCCTGGAGCAATTCGGCTTTATCATCACCGGCATCAGCAGAAACAGCAACGGCTGCAATCTCTTGTGCCGCAAATTTATTTATGCCGATAAGTCATGTCTTATCAAACAATCAAGAGTAAGCGTATCGCCGGACCCCAGATTCGTTCGATATGTCTGGGGCATCGTAAAGGAATGCAATGCCGCGTTAATCACAGTTCATACCCATCCTTTTGCAAAAAACAACGTCAGCTTTTCCGGCATAGATGATAACAGCGAAGCGAAAGGTTTTCCAAACGAAGTGGAGTTTTTAGGCGAAGGTCCACACGCAAATATGGTTTTGGGAACAAATTGCTTTGATGCTCGCTGGTACAACGCAAAAGATAGGAGCGTATCACCAATTAATGAATTTAGAATAATTGGTGAAGATGGCGTCAAAATCCTGAAACCAACCTCTCTTCACGATTTTTCGCACGACAGATATGGCATCAAAGAAATTTACGATCGGCAGGTTTTAGCTTTTGGAAAAGTCGGACAAGCTCTGCTTCAGAAACCAGTAATCTGCATCGTCGGCTGCGGTGGTATAGGTTCTATCCTGACAATTCAGTTAGCAAGACTCGGTGTCAACAAACTTATTTTAATAGACCATGATCGCGTCGAGATTTCCAATTTAAATCGATTGGCAGGAAGCAAATTATCGGATGCAAAATTTAAAAGACTAAAAGTTCAGATGCTTGCCAATTATATCAGAAAATTCAACCATAACGTTCAAATACAAATAGTCCCTGAAAGCATCTTTTCACCAAGGTCACAAGCCGCGATAAAGGATGCTGATTTTATATTTGGCGGAACCGATAATCAAAGTACACGTGATATTTTGAATACGAATGCTATTCACCACATGATTCCGTATTTCGATTGCGGAACAGGAATAAAAGCTGATGCCAAACATAACATTGAACACGCGGGCGGACAAGTCCGAATTGTTATTCCAGGACTTGCCTGTCTGAGGTGTATAAATGGCATCAATACGGACATTGCAAAAATGGAGCGTCTTCCCGAAGACCAGCAGCAAGGCATGATTCAACGCGGCTACATAGCAGGAGAAGATGAACATTCTCCGGCGGTTGCATCATTGAATGGTGTTATCGCCAATTTTGCCGTAACGGAATTCATGGGCTACATCACCGGGTGTAAGCCTCGTTTTAGATACATCAATTATGATTTCTTAAAGTCATTTGTTGTACCTGTTGAATTTCTGAAAAAATCGGATTGCTTCAGCTGCAGCGAAGATAGTCTTTTAGGATGTGGCGATGGTGGCCTAACACTGCCGGAATATGCCGTTGCGTGTGAAGTGTAAATGTTAAACTATTTTTTTAAGGAAAAATCAAAATGAAAAATGTAATTGAATCAATTGAACAGTTTCTAAGTATGGCAAAAGAAAGAAATCTTGATGCCAGTGGAAACCCTAATAATTTATGTTTTACCGTCAATGGATTGAAACTTGATCAGTGTTTCAATGTTCCGCAAACCAGAGTGATGTTTATAATCCATCCGCAAAACAAGGACGCCCTAATTTTGATCCCGGAAGAAGTTGCAATACGATCGGATGCAAAACTATCATGCGATTTCATCAGTTCAAGCAGATTTCCAGTGGGGTGGAAGTGCGTTTTTGAGAATACTTTTCTTAATATCGGCAATGTCTTTGAGCTTGTATTCAGTGTCGCCGGCCTACTGGCAAACTTATCGCTATATAACCTCATCCGCAAGCAGGATGTCACTAAGAAAGCTGATGTAACTCCGGTTGAAGTTTTACGCATTCTGGAAAATCTTTCTAATGACTCGTCTTCAAATAACTCAGAACAGATAAATAAAAACGACAATGAAACTGGAACATCTTCTAAAAATTTTAAGTCAACCGGTTTTCGTATCCGTCAATATTCTGATGTTAATGATGTCACTGAAAACCATGTCCCATCGACCGGTGAGAAAGAAAGGGGCAAATAAAATGGAACACAAATTAAATTCATTAATCCTGCTGCCGATTTTTATCATCCTGCTTGTGGTGATATTTCGGACGATCAAAAGCTCACTGAATGTTGATGTTGTGCCAAGTTTGATTTTTTCTATTTGCATGTCGATTCTAGCGACGATAGGCCTAAATAGCGATTTAAAAGGAAGCATGGCAATGCTTATGGTTCCTTACAAAGCTCTTGCAATTTGTGTAATAATCGCACTTTTGATTACTTTCTTGTTTAAGATGCATAAGAAAGCGAAGGATAAATTTTCGGACACGTTCAAAAAGAATCAACAATCTGAAATCAATAAAAAATAACCGTTAAGGAGCAACTAAAATGATGTTAATAGAAAATCTACTTATTGGCGTTATTCACATAGCCTTTGCCGCGATTGATGTATTGTTTCTGGTGATACTTTTGAAAGTGATATATGACAGATGGCAAATTGCCTGGATAGAGCCAATCTTAACTGCAATCAGACCAATGATGAGCGTAGTTATGAACAGATTCGCGGCACTTGTTTTAAAAGCGACTGGTAAATCTTATCCTGAAAAAACCTGGTTGGTTCTGTTGATAATCTGTTTGTTGGTCATTCGGTTTTTAATTGTAAGTATTCTAAGATAATTTTGGAAAGGGACAAATAAAATGGAACTCAAACTAAACTTATTAATCTTGCTGCCGATCTTTATCATTCTGCTGGTGATAATATTTCGGATATTCAAGGACTCACTGAAAGTTGATATAGTGCCAAGTGTGATTCTTTCAATTTGCGTTTCAATTTTGGCGATGATCGGCTTAAACAGCAACACAAAAGGAATTAAGGGAATTACAGGGACGATTCTGATTCCGTACGTAGCTTTAGCAATTTGCGTACTCTTTGCTCCCCTGCTTGATTTTCTGTTTAAAACAAATAAAAAGCCGGAAGATGAATTTCCCAAAACACCCGAAAAGAATTCACATTACGACACCGATGAAAAAAGGAAATTCAAAACAGATCGTAACAGAATAAGAAGATAACTAAAACTTTTACAATGAAAGGACTTTTAAAATGAAAACTTACACTTATCAGATGAAGACAGGAATCGTTAGAACGAAAGAATTTGAACGAAAAGGTCTTGCTACACATGGTGTCAATGTCGGACTCAAGTGCGGTCACGAATGCACATATTGCAGCATTCCAACAATGATTCGTGCACATAAAGCTTTTACACAATTAGGGCTTTCTGCATTTAATACTGGATATGCTTTAGTTGATCCTGACACACCACAGCGTGTAGCCCATGATGCAAAACATATTAAAAGCAGGGGCTTGGTTCAGCTTTGCACAATAGCAGATGCATGGTCGCCTGAAGCTCAAGAATGTAATTTAGGGCGCAAATGCCTCGAAGCGATTCTTTCTGAACCTGGCTGGACGATAAGAATCCTAACCAAAAACGCAGCCATCGAAAAAGATTTTGATATTATTTCAAAATATAGGAACCGAGTTCTATTTGGGCTAAGTATTACAGCTACCCCAGATAAGGCAAATATCATTTCAATAACCGAACCAAATGCCTCACCAATTCCAGAGCGTTTGAAAGTTATGCAAAAAGCTGAAGCTCAAGGATTTCGTATCTATGCTATGTTATGTCCCCTGCTGCCATGTATTGCGAATTCGCAGGAACAAGTCGATGAACTTGTCAAAACAGCAGTTGACTTTGGCGCAGAAGAAATATTTGCAGAGGCCGTAAATCCAAGAGGTCGCGGACTAATTCTTACACAGCAAGCACTTGAAAATGCCGGCTTTCATAATGAAGCCAAAGCAGTTGAGGTAATTCGCAGTCAGTTAAATTGGTCGCAGTATGTCGCCGGATTAATCAGGAACTTGCAGCAAAGCGTCAGAAAACACTCCGACATTAGGAAATTGCGATTCCTGCTCTACCCAAAAGGACTAACAATGAAAGACTTAACCGAAATCAAAAATGACGATGCCGGAGTTGTTTGGCTGTAATGGGCATGGATTAGTTATGGAAAATCAAACAATACAATCGGATGTAAATAGCTGGCCGCAACGGTATCAGGAGTTCCCGAAACCTTATTTGTTCCAATTAGAATGATTCGATCGAACTTTAATAATTCGAATAACGAGAAATGCCAGATATGCAAAGATCTGCTGGCCAGCTTGCATCAATTTTTTGATATGCTCAATGATGCAGAAAAAAATAATAATAGCTGGCTTACTGTTGATGAAGTTGCTCAAGAGCTTAAAATATCGCAAAGCATTGTTTATAGATTAATCAGAAACAAAGAAATCGAGGCTGTAAATATCACACCCAAAAATGATGAATTTGTCCGCAAAGGCCATTACCGCATTCAACGCAAATCGCTTGACAATTACTTAAATCAGCGAAAAGTGAATCCCCTGCCGGATAAAATTACTTCCCATCACCATCCGCGGAATCTGCTGAAGGTAAAGAACCATCTGGGATTATAAATTTACGCATATTATTTACCACACGGTCGGTCTGCTCTGATACATCTTGCACATAAGTGGTTGCCATTTTTAAATCCGCATGGCCGAGAAGTTTCTGAACCGCAAAAGGATCACCACTGCGTGCCGCCATTGTTGCTGCAGTTCTGCGAAGAGTATAAAACCCAACACCTTTTTCAACCTTTATGCCTGTCTTTTTAAGAAGTTTGGAGAACTGCTTGCTAACGGCATTCTCCTTTGATAATTTTTCAACCCCAGACTCATCAGTTTTTGTGTTAGCACGCACCCAAAATAGTCCCTTTGTTGTATAAAAAACAAGTTCCCCCCTCTTTGGTACATCTTTCAATGCTGAAACGGTTTCAGACCATAAAATCAAATTCCTAGATATTCCAGTCTTACCTCTTGGATATACAACACGATTGTGTTCCAAATCTAGATTTTCCCATTTAAGTTCAGCGCAGTCCGTACAACCAAAGCCGCAATTTAATCCAAGCAAAATCATGGCTTTTATTTGAATATCGGCCACACTAAGCAATTTTTGGATTTGCTCAAATTGAAAGATGAATTGCTCTTTTTTAATTTTGGTTATTTTCTTAACTGCTTTTAAATTTGGCCCTTTGTTTATTAGCTCATTTTCCTGTGCCCAATTATATAATGATTTGATCACTGCAATTTTATTATTAACCGTATTTGCAGTTTTTTTGGAGTGCACAGCCTTACGGACATACTGTTGTATATCCATGGTAGCAATATCATTTATCAGCTTATTGGGACCAATAAGTCTGACAAAATCTTTTAATATAAGCGTTTGATCATAAACATGTCGAAACTTTATCTGCCCAATTAAAGCACGCGATTGCTGATGTTCAATATACATATTACAAAGATGCTTAATTGACACATCTTCGCAACTACATTTCTCGTTATTGGATTTGTGGGAATGTAAATATGTAGCTTGCTCAAGATATCGTTTGTATGCCAATGCCTTATCAGAACCAAAATAGTAAATCTTACCTCTTATTTTCTTGCAATACTGCCCCGTCTTATGTAAAGTTAAAGGAAATTTATCAGAACGGTTTTTTCGTTTACTTTGTGTATTATTCATATGAAAACCTTAAAGACTATATTATTAAATTATTCGAACGAAGAACAGTATAACACCCATTTGGTTGTAGTCAAGGTTGTAGTTATGGATTACTTAGATTTATTCTACAGCCATAAGTCTTTGTAAATAAACGTCTTGGAGAGGTGGCCGAGAGGCTGAAGGCAACGGTTTGCTAAACCGTCGTACCGGTGAACGCTGGTACCGCGAGTTCGAATCTCGCCCTCTCCGTTTTGAGTTGTGCATACATCTGAAATGTTCTGCTTATTTGTGTCTAACCCCTTTTTTGATAAAGAGCTATATTCTTGACCATTTACAAGAATAGCACCATTAATTTTGTTTATTTCATTGCCAATTTGCGACATGCCTTGTCTGGCCAAGTAAGCTGTTTTTGCAGTTTTTTCATCAGTTTTTGTATCAGTTTTTTTATCTACATTAACAGGCAAATCATCGGTTCCGGTTTTTAAAACTATCTGTTTTCCAATTTCAATTTCCGGCAACATGTTTAAGGCTGCTCTCTCTGTAGAACAATTGACATGGCTATATCTGTCCATTGTTAAAGTTATGGTTGAATGCCTTGCTAAAGACTGTGCAACTCTTGGGCTTACTCCCCCTCTTGTAAGATTAGTTATAAAAGTATGCCGTAAACTGTGAAAATCCACAACCCTGCCTGAATTATCTCTGTATTCGATTTTTGCTTCATTCAAATCTTTCTTAATCAACTTTGCACCTTTTTTAGCATCAAAGGTTGCAAAGAGTTTATCAGAATCTTGTGCTTGCAATTCTGTTTTCCAATTTTTGAATAAATTAGCTATATCCGGCCTTAGTGGCAATTCATCTTTTTTCCTGTGCTTACTGTATGCAGCTTCAACGATTAAAAACGGTTCAGAATCGTTCAGGTTTAACGAATTCCAAGTAAGGGATACTAATTCACCCGCCCTCAATCCCGTATTAATAGCAAGTGTATAAAGCATTGCTCGTTGTTTGCCTGTCATATTATGACATTTTATGCTCGAATTTTTTGTAACATTAATCAACTTTTTTATTTCCTCATTGTTTGCCGTCAGGAGAAATGGCACAGTATAGTCTCTTAAGCTAAGAGAGGGTTTAATGGGTTCTTCCCCATGGGGAAGAATTTA
>Ga0154576_1082_pt1 | contig 26350 bp, 20 predicted proteins | sample RifGroF2_FD_116005 | JGI IMG/M metagenome (GOLD analysis project Ga0154576, IMG submission 116005) | Planctomycetes bacterium GWF2_41_51 | reverse complement strand
ATGAACGTGATTTTTTAAAATTTTGTTCAAAAAAGTACAAATAAAAAGTTAATAAAAAAAATTATTGTCAAAAAGGCAATTTTTAGAGATTGCCTATAGTTTTAACGATTATATAAGAGCTTAGAATGGCATTAGTTTCAGAGTAAACCGGTGTGGTGAAAATATCTTACTTACACATTTTCGAGAGCATCCTTTACGACGGCTGCTTGTTATTTTTCAGGCTCTCGAGGATATTCGGCTGGCCGAACTCTCAACTTTCAGCTTGGGAAGCTTTTTTCTGCGATCGAAAAATATCACACTCATTTTTTAATCCTACTTTTCTAGCAATATCTTGCGACAAAAGACCGCGAAAACTTGAGGTATTATAAATTCTTACTTTGCACCGAAGTATTTTACAATCTTCAGGTGGTTTTAATGGTCTATGCATTCCGATTTTAGTAAGATTATCCGGCACGCCTTGGACATCATTAGCAGAATCTCTGCCCTGCCATGCAAAACGCATATCTTTACATAAATTTCCGCTCGGATTTGAACTTATATCCAAATGTCAGTACCATTTCCCCTCCGGACACCTTTCCTCTTTACTGTGAATCTTAGCCATAATATTGCATTTACATTTTATACAGTACCGCCGTGTCAAAGCTCTGTGCGGCTAAATTGGCAAATCGCTCAATTTTTCCAAAGATTCTAAATTCTTCAAAATGAAAGTTTATTTTCAGCAAGCCATGCAGCAAACTAAGCATATTTGAGCCATGTAATATTTTCACATGCTTGGCATATCGCAAATCTCTCTTTTGCATACTTAAAATCCATACCTGCCCTGCTAATCGCCGCTTTGGAAAAACCCTCTGCGATACTTACCAATTTTCTAATCTTAGGCAACGTGCCATTCAATAAATATGTTTTTATTTTACCATTACAACAACTCATTGCGAACACTCCGCTTTAATCCAATAATCATCCCAATTTGACCCCCTCACAGGTTTATTGTCAAAAGGATGAGTGTGCGATATCTCGCACGCATAAACCTGTCGCTACAACCATATCGCCAACCTTATATTCATAATCGCATAACCATGCATCAAACTCTGGTATTTCCGCTGAAAATTCAACCTTTCCTCAACGGCCAGAAACAAATTCATCCATCTGTTCATTTATCAAAAATCTGCCTTCCTGAAAAAGCGTATCGCATTTTATTTTTGCCCAGCATTCTGTATGATCAGTGTCCATTTTGTTGGTATTCTTTCCCAATAATCCTGCCAATTACTGCCGGTAATCGGTCTATTATCCACATGCGGTTGGTGAGCATAAATTTATAGCCCAGCTTATAACTGCCCAGTTGACACAGTTTTCTAACTTTAATTTAAAAGGTTTAATCGTAAGTCCTGGTACTTGCGTCTCTCGGAAGGACAGAAAAACAATTTTGCATCGGGCAAATATTTTAATGAATATAATTTTCCAAAATTTATACCATCCTTTTTAGTTCATTAATGGCAGCATTATCAATGAAGGCATCTGCGTAAAAACGAGTCTCTATCACGCTTTAAAACCAGGTGAATTTATCGACTAAGCCTGTAAATTAGATATTATAATTTCTCGCACAAGTGTAAACCCTCAATTCAGCATTTCACCTTTTTTTAATTTTCCAGTACTGATGTTCTATTTCACGCAATTTGTTAATTTTCCATAATTCCTTGAACGTTACTCTTTTGACGTGGCCGTCGAGAAGACCGACATTACAGCCTTCATAGTGAATTCTCGGCTGGGCAGCATTATATTGTTTTCCACGAGCACTGCACATATCAGCAAGGCGCTGCGGGTCCTTATCGCCATCGTAGTCAAATTGATACGTCCGGTCGTAAGGCGAATAGACGAAATGACGTTGGACATCCATAAAGCCCATAACCTGACCGGGCGTCTTGATGTTCGCAAGCTGCAAAGCCGGATTCGTAAAACCTTTGTGTTTACGATAATAAAACGGCGCAGAAAGAGGATATGCCTGATTATTGCCGCGGCCAAAATTTACGCCTATCCAGCAGTTCCATTCTTTGCCGCCGACAAAAGACGATTTTATCCATTGACCTGCCGGACACATTCTGACCTCTGTAAGAAAAGTGTCAGACTGATGAAAATTTACGCTCGAATCTTTTTTAGTATTGTTGCCAAAATATGGGGCGAGCGTATCGAACCAGAAAGGACCTTCATAGTCACCTTCGTTGTCAGAATCCGATTGAAGCCCATAAAACGGCAAACAGCCCTGATTTTCGGCGACATAGCCATGGGTGGCAAGGCCAAACTGTTTCATCTGGGCGGCACATTTGACCGACTTACCTATTGCTCGTGCTTTGGAAAGTGCCGGCATTAATACCGCCAGCAGCATGGCAATAATAGAAATTACCACGAGCAGTTCAACAAGTGTAAACCCCAACACCAATTTTTCAGATGCGAACTTGTTTTGAGAAGCAACATACTGCTTGTTATCAGAACAAGGCTGTCTGAAATTAATTGAAATTTGTGCGCGGGTAAAGGCTTTTTTACGAGAATATCCTGAATTTACGTTTCGCGAATGCATTGCATTCCTTTCTTCAAACTATACGTTTACTTAGGTCGCGATACCATATCGCAGTAATTATTTTTTATCTTTTTGCCTTTTGATTTTACGTCCAAAGGAATCGCATAAGATGAAATGGGAAGAAACGGTTTTTCATCTTTTAAGAAACCGGCTAATTCGATAGGTCTGTTTTGTTTTCTTGAAACTTCAGCATTATATGCGAGCATAAACCCCAAAATGGAATCTTCGAGAAGCGTCGTACTCTGTGATACACCTCTGCCTTTCAAGATATTGACAAAGTCTTCGACCAGACGCATATCACCACCACCATGCATTTCCAGACCAGCGTTGATGCGAATTTTTTCAGATGCAAACCCCATCTTGTTTTTCGTATCAGGCTGACGAAATTCAAAATAATCGTCTTCGAGGCAGCCCTGTATCTCACCTTTGGTTCCGATGATATGGGTGTATCTTGCGCCGCGAGCGGTGCCGCATGTCATATTGTGTGTCGCAGTCGAGCCGTCTTCAAACTCGGTTAACACCGATTGATGATCTACAACACTGCTGTTTTCTGTATCCCAGATGCAGCAGCCCTGCGGATTGTCGGTTGCCAAAGAGATTTCCCTTGCTTTGTCGGAAAGCTCGCCGTTTTTCTCGATGCCGCTCCAGATGTACTGTGTCCAGCGGTTTGGATGTTCGAGATAAAGTTTGCGGGCTGAATAGATGCAGTCCTTCTCCATTTTGCAGTCAACAAGACATCTTGTGCCTGCGCCGAGCGGTTTCTTTTCCTTTTTGAATTCCATCAAACTACCGAAACTGCAAACTTTGACAGGAGGTATCCCATTTTTGAGCCAGACCAAAAGGTCGAAGTCATGGCAGCATTTCGACATCAGCATGCCATGGCCTGCGATATGTCCACTGCTCCATTTGCCGCGGATATACGAGGCGGCCATGTGGTGATAGCTTACGTTTTCCGACATCTGAATATTTATAATATTGCCAAGACAGCCGGAGGATACGTATTCTTTTATTTTTTGATAAAACGGAGCATACCGCAGTACGTGGCAGATCATTACAATCTTTTTTGATTCTTTTGCTGCTGAGTAAAGCTGCATAACTTCGCCAATATCGGTGCCAATCGGTTTTTCAAGCAGTATTGAATAACCGGCCTTCAAAAGGGGCAGCGAGGTGGCGACGTGCTTTTTGTCCATTGTGCCGTTGATGACGGCATCAGCAAACTTTTCGCATCTAAGAAAATCTTCGACAGATGTGAAAGTATTTTCCGGCGGAATGTTAAAAGTGTCGGCGAACTTCCGGCGGCGAAAATCATTGGGTTCTACAACCGCAACAATTTTCATATCGCCAGGCCGGTTAAGCGAATACTTCGAATATACTGTCGCCCTGTTCCCTGCTCCAATGACTGCAACTCTAATCGGACAATCCGACATTCTATTTTCTCCAAAACCAATAATTGAATTATTAAATTCCAAATTTATTCATAAAAACCCAATAGATTATAATCTATCTGAATATCGCCCTGCGCCGATGTTCCGGCAGGTGCTACAACGAGATTCCCTGACATCGAAGTATTAGATGTTGGGATACTGATGTTATCCGCAACTTTATCATAATCGATCCACACTGTATATTTATCAGTGTTAAAATCGAAAACCATTTCAAGAAAATACCATGTTCCAGTTGTCCATGAACCTGAAAATGTGGCAACCGTATTCCCCCAGGTATGATTACCATTACCCCTAATCCAATAAATCGTTGAAGGAGCAGTAGTGTAGACAGGATAGACATGAGTTGTATGAGAATTAACCCGCACCCATGTTCTGTAATAGCCGTAAGTGATGGGAGTTCTGACATTTTTATAGAGATTGGCAACATGAGCGGATGATAAATCCTTCAAACGCACAGAACGCGCTCCCTGTATCGGAATGTTTGGGGTCGTATAAATATCACTGTAAGGTGGAACTTCTGAAACGGTCCAATAATTCAAATCACTCTCACTTTCCCAATCATACGAGAACCGGGTTTGATAAAAGACACTGTAAATGTCTTTGCGCTGCCAATCGTCATATATTGGTAAATTATTGGGGTCGAGTCCAAGTATTTCACGCCATTCATATATAATCCGTTCATCAATCTGATCACTATAATAATTTCCCGTTATGGTCATATTAGCTGGTATAAAACCAGCCTGATAACGTAGAAAATCATTCTTTGCGTTCGGCCCGCCATTTTCCAGGATTTCGGCTTCATCCTGGTCGGGAATTTGAGAATATCCCCCGGTTTCATAACCTTTGTGTGACCAACCGATAGCATTTATCAGCATACTATTTTGGGCATAAACAAAATTATTATCTGTGATCGTATAGTTATCGCCGAACACCTCCGCATCCAAAAGACTGTCATTCATATTGTGAATCGTGATAGCAACATACGTATCTTCGCCGCGGGTTCTGCCGTTTTCAATCCAATAATAAGTCCCTGTGCTTTCAAATTGATTATTTGAAATTGTCAGATTATTTATATTATTTCGTATAACCACATAAGCACCGGAAATATCCTTGAACGTGTTTCCTGTAACTTCAATATTATTGCAATTGGCTCTGCAGTACAAACCGTGCGCCCGGTAATCCTTGCCAATTCTCGAAAACCAGTTATTTGTAATTTTAATATTATTTGCACCATGGCAAATCCAAATTGCGCAATATTCGGCATTGCGCATTTCATCGAAACAGCAACTGTCAATTTCGATATTATTTGCATAATCCAGTGAAATGGCCATTTCCAGACATGTGTCGCCTGTGAAATTCAAGTCCTGGACTATGACATTAATGGCATCATAAAGATTCAGTAAAGGTTCATTCTCGTCATTTGCAAGATTAAACCATACACCATCACCATTTTTCTGTCCTTTCAAAGTAAACAGATTAGCAGCATTGCCAATTCCGGAAAGATTCAGCCTATCAGTACTGTAATCGCCGAGCCCTTCCACAAACCAGACAGTGACGGGCTCATTATTGAGAGCAGGTTTTACCTTGCCATTCCAAAAACCAGTAAAACTCAAATAGAAAGCCGCATTAGCAGGAGTTAAAGCATCACCGTTGCCCTGTTTTTGCGGAGCGACATAATACGTCTTCGCCGCGAAAACCGGCAGGTTCGCAAATATCAAAATACCCGTAAACAAAATTTTAAACGATCTTTTCATAATACACCTCCAGATATTGAAGAAACACAGTACAATGAAACGCTCATTGTACTGAGAATCCATTCTTAATTTCTGCCAATTAGGAGTCCAGCGACGCTGTTTTACTTTCTATATCGCAATTGACTTTGTAACTTTTTCCATTGATATTTACTTCAAAATCAATCGTATTGTCATCACTATTAAATTCATTTATCTCTACATTAGGAACCGCGGCTTCATACGGAAGCACAACAGTTACAAAGTCCAGATTCTTCCGCTCGGCGGTTTTGTCCATCTCGAAACAAAACGCAGGACGGGGCATTTTAATTAGATACTCATAAGAGACCCATCCTTCTTCGAGCTGCATTTTAAGACCGGGCTGAGCCTTTGTTTTGACAAGAAGATTTGCGCCTTCTTCAAAATTGGTACGGGCAGTCAGGGTGTTTGCATCCATTAAGGATTTGCCTTCCTTAAACTGGAAGTGTATGCCCACTTTGCCGGCGGCTTTACCATACGCACGGTCAGCGATTACAAAAAATTTCTCGTTTATGAAAAATACCGCGCGGCGATGATAAAGATTTTCATAACTTTTATTATTTACAATTAAAGCACTGATTCCATCGGAATCGCGCGACATTACCAGATTGCCTTTGCAGGCTGCGTTCTCATTGTTCAGCGTCAAGGTCTGATGGACGCGGCTTTGCTTGAACCAGTTGCGCCACTCAATATCTCCGCCGTAAACGTAACAGCCAGAGTCTGGCATAAAATGCGTGCCGAGCGCATACAGCTCGAAACTGCCGTTATCCTGTTGCGAATGGGCCTTTCCCTGCGGGCCGCACTTTAAAACCATAGATATATCTTTTTGCGTCCAGCCGCTGCGTAAGGAATAATAGCCGCTGTCTGTCATCGCAAAGTTTTTTTGCGCGGGAGCCTTGCCCTTTTTGCCGAGAGTAGCGAAATAGAGGAAATCGTCTCTATTAAACGCCTTCTGCCAGGTATCGAACAGCGAAGCCATATTTTTGGCAGGCTCTTTCCAACTATCGCCATACTGCGGAGTCGTAAAATCGCAAAGGAGAGTTTTATATGTCGCTTCCATCATTTTTTGAACATTTTGTTTGTAACTTTCAGGAAACTCATCGCCACAGCAATTTACAAGAGCAACCTGGTAGGCCATCAAAAATAAATTTGCGGTTCCCTTGTGATAATGCAGAGACAGTTCGACCTGCATACCATCCGGATACACCTGATTGGTAATTTCAAAGTTCAGGACGTCTATCGCTTTGCGGCGCCATTTGGCGGCATCTTTGAATTCATTGTAACTGATGCTCGAAAGCATTACTCCTTTAGCTTCAGAGATAGTTTTGTTGCTCATTTTATGATACCTGTGCAACATATATTCGTTATGGGTATAAATGCTGCCGAGCAGTTCTATCAAAATAGCAGGCGTAAAAGACGGGGAGTCAACATAGAATTCAAGTGCATCGGTCATTCTGGTAAGTCTGTGTGCGACCTGAAGGCCGTTCCAGCCGTTAAAATCGTTCGCATCGCAGGGATTTTTGTTTATCCAGTCGATTAACTGAAATGCCCATTCCCTGGCGTATTTTTCATCGCCGGTGTACCAGTACATTTTGCCAAAACTATCCCACCAATACATACGGTGAAGCTGGAATATCCATTCGTGATCCTTGACAGGATTGGTCTTCCAGTCGATGTCCCAGCCTCTGAAATACGACTTGTGTTTTTTCTGGCCGACTAAAATGTGATTCATCGCATCTTCAGCCCATCTTTTGTCCGTGGAATTCGGCGTACCTTCGAGGTGGGTTTTGGTTTTTCTGTCGAGAGTCAAATGCTTTACGCTCGAACGGTTTCTATAATAGTCGAGCAGTTTTTCGGCGGCAACCTGGAAATCCTTATTTTCATACGCATCACGGACGGCTGACAAATCAGATTTCGATAAATCTAAAAGCCCCAAAACATATTCGGCCTTTTGAGCGGAAAATTGCGGTTCAGGATGCTTGTGCAGATTTTCGTCCGCAAAACAACCAATGTTTGCAAACAGGACAAAAGACAAAAATATGTAATACAGCTTTTTCATATAAATTCCGTAAAGTAAAGGAGCCTAAATTTCCTTTTCAGGCTCCATTTGTTAACTTTTAAAACTAAAACTATCTTACTCTCGAATTTCTCCGAAAAGTTACCAATGCTCCCAGGCCGAGGATAGCGATGGTGGCAGGTTCTGGAATCGTCATACCGTTGCCAGACGCATCGAGAATTACAAAAGCATTGCCTGCTTCAATACTGCCGCCAATTGTGCCGATTGGGCCAGTTCCAAGGCCTGTGGTATAAGACCAGATATGGCCGTTAATTTCTGCGTCCATTTGAGCATTGAAACGCTGCCTTAACAAATCGGGAGCAGAATAAAGATCCTGACCTTCAAAAAAACCACCAGCGTGAAGTGTTGCAATACCTTTGGCATCAATCGCTGCATTCCATACGCCAAAGTCATCCATAGCGCCATTGAAATAACTCGTGGCAGTAATAACACTGTCATAACCTATACCGAATCTGTCATTATTCGAAGGATTGCTATCGGAGCGAGGTCTGTACGCCAAATTATCCGTACCAACAAGCACACCATTGATATACATAGTTGCGTCTCCAGTATAAATGCCAGTTCCTGAATCAAAATTTGTCGAATCGAAGGACAATGCAATGTGCGTCCACTGGCCAATAACAATGTTTCCGGCACTTATTCTCTGAGCACCTGACGTAACATTTGAGGCTCCGTCACTGACACCGGCTGCCCATTGGCCATTAGTATTAGTATAAATGCCAAAACCACATTTATATCTGTTGCGTGTTACCCAGCTTGTTGTTTCTGTCGAAGGTGCGGCATCGGCTCTAACCCATACGGCAACCGTAAAATCGCCGGAAGGATAAATCGCCGCATTTCCAGCAGTTCTGTTTATAAAGTAAAGAGAATCATCTACACCATCGAAATCAGCTGCTCCACCAACCATACCTGTAACTGCCGCAGGTGTTCCATAATGAACAGATAAGTCATTAACGACACCGTGGTCGTTATTACCCAAATTCGCAGAGTCATTAAAGCTGAAATGCGCAACTACATTGCTATTATACCCTGCATTAGCGTGCGATACAATGAGCATTGCCATAAACAAAATCAAACCTAAAATCAAACTTTTTCTAAACATTTTCTTCTCCCTTCCAAAAAGAATTATTAATTAATCTATCAGCCAGTTTTCCGCTAAATACAACAAATCTTCATAATCAACTGCGCCGTCTTCATTAACATCGCCTTGAATCGCAGCTACTGAATAAACAGCCTTCGGACTACATCTTAAATTAGCAAGTTTTGAAATCTTGTTATCATCGAGGACATAACTGTAAACGGCCGTCTCATCTATCACACCTGCGAATTTGCTGCTGCCATCGGCTTTGGCAGCTATTGCAAGACTACCGGCTGCGGGTTTGTATTTTATACTCGAAGCAGTTGCCTTAAGAACACCGTCAGCGTAAACCTTCGCATTGCCGGTGTAATTGCCCGAACCATCAGCAGCGCCTGCCGGAGCAAATGTTACCGCTATATTTGTCCAGTTATTTGCAGAAGCCGCAACTGTGCTGTAGACAGGCTGATCGCCGGTTGTCGAATAGAAATGGACTCGGTATGTGCCGCTTTCGATATTCATATTGAAGCCTGTACTGCTCTGGCTGCCGCCGACGAATGTGCTGTCGGAAAGCGAAGCAGGATTAACCCAGCAGCTTACTGAAAACGCGCCTTTTGCAAAAATCGTATTCTGATTGAACGATGTGCTGATATTCGATGCGCCTGTAAACTGTGCGGCTTTTGAAGATACGCCTGCAATGTATCCGCCGACTGTACCAGTCATATCTCTGTCTTTGCCGGAAACATCATTTGTACTATTTGCGTCAAATGAATAGTAGGCTTCGAGGTCTGTAATACCATTGACGAAATCCTGTGTGGTAGCCAAACGCCAGGTATTGCCGCCAGTATCGCTCATTAAAATGACAGGGTCGTGTGCGAAGTTGCTGTTGACTTCATCTGCGCCATTGACCGGATACGGATCGTTCGGCCATTTGGCAGTATATTCTGAAATTTCTGCGGAACTCATATCCATTGTAAAATATGTGTAGAACAAGAACAGTCTGCCGATGCGGTCAATAGTCAGTTTATGATAATAGACCGCATAACCCTGATGAACCGGCTGGGTAAGTTTGCCCATATCCTGCCATGCGCCGCCTAAAGGTTTTCTGAAATACCATAGTTTCCACTGGTTATCCTCTATCCTGCGGAATATCAAATGAAGTGTGCCGTCAGGAGCTGTAACAAGGCTCGGATAAGTTCCGGAATCTACCAACTGCGTCGCCGCCGGCCATGTTTTTCCGCCGTCTGTCGAATACGTGTATTTCATCGGTGAATTGTGAGCGCCAAGAACGACGTGGAGCGTATTTTCACTGTCAACTGTTATCACAGGGCCGTTGTGGCTATCTGGATTGTTGGAGCCACTTATAGTAGAACCGAGAAGGACAGGAGTTCCAACTTCACCGGTTTTGGAATTATACCAGTTATAATATTGCGCTGTTTCATTGCCGATAGGCTTGAAAATATCGAGATAAACAACGTGTGTGATATTGCCAATAGTAGCGGACGGATTTACAATACCAGTGTGCATCGGGCCGAATTGTGAATTACAATCAGGACTACTTACGATAACACTTTCTGTGAATGCTAGATCGTCCATATCTCTTTTTACAGAAATAGCATTGATCTTCTTATCGCTTGCAATAAGAAGACTTAACTTCCTGTCCGAATTGAACGAATCGGCAATTTCTGGATAATATCCTTTCGGCAGATAATAGCCTTTGAAGTTTTCCGGGGAACTGTCGGCGCTGTAGAAAAGTTTGCTGACGTAATTTGCATAAGCGCTGCCTGTGTCGGCGCGACCGTAAGAAAAGAAATACATACCGCCTTCAGCGTCGAATACAACTCTATCGTTATTCTCAAAAATTCCCATATAAGGCTGGAAATCCAGATAAGAGCCGTATCCGACATCGCTGCCGTAAATCTCTTCGAGATTTATGACTATCCAGTTTCCGTTTTCATCGAGTGTCTGTATATACGCCTCTTCCATCCATGCCCTTCTGGCAAGTGTAATAGTATTTGACGAAGGATCTTCATCGAGATAGTAACCAAGTTCAGCAGTCTGGAACGGATAGAGACCGACCAATATGAACGGCCTGTTGTCATGACTGAATGTAATCTTGTTGGGTTTGAATCGCGGGTCATATCCGTAATTTTCTCTTTCACGGACGAAGCTTCCGCCCGGGCCGAACGTTACAGGCGCACTGCCTGGAGTAAAAACGGGAGCAGGCGACATCACCTCAGGATTTGCATGCTGCCAGGGTGAATTTTCAACTAAAGCACTTTGTGCTGACGCGACATAAATTAACATTGCAAACAATATAAAGCAGCTATTTTTCATCTTACCTCCAAAACTTTTTCTTCCAGGAAGAATAATTTTTACCGGCTTCAATGCCTTTGTTTTTCTATTTTGATTAATCATATTTTTACCTTACCGCCGTTTCGAGCCAGTCAGCAGCGAGTATGCTGAAATCAACGATATTAACCAGACCGTCACCATTGATATCGCCGCTGATGGATTCTGAAATTTCCAGAACGTCATCAATACTGCTACCTTCGGCAAGAAGAGTTATCTGTGTACTCGAAAGGGCTTTTCTAAAAACTGCAAATTCATCTATTGCACCTATGAAGAATCCTCCGGTGCTGCCCTGGTTACCAATCGCAAATCTGTCAGCAGAGTTAGTACTGATGGGATTGTATCTGATATTTACTTTGCCATTGAAACGCAGACCATTAATATAGGTAATCAATGTGCCGGTATAAACGCCCTGTGCGTCCGGCGGGCCAGAAGCCTTGTACGTGCAGGCAAGATGCGTCCACTGTCCGATAGCTATGTTCAGCAAGTCACCAAAATTACCGTCTGCACTTGAGGATTCCACGCCATCGGCAACACCAATTTTCCACTGATAAGAGCCTGACGAGACAGTTGATTCATTCGCGTAGATTCCGAAACCTGTTTGACTATATCTTGCTTTGGATATCCAATATAGATTGGAAGGATTCGTATCTGCCTTGACCCAGACAGAAACCGAAAAATCACCAGACGGAAATATTTCAGGATGTTCAATCAGATTGAAAGTAAACGCGTCATCGCCGTCAAAATTCACTGCGCCATTGATAACGCCGGCCATTGCAGTCGGTGCACCGTATGTTGGAATCAAATTCAAACCATTTCCGGAATCATCTTTTCCGAGATTAAGCTCGTCATCGAAACTATAATGAGCAACAAGAGGCTCTGGTTCCACATAAAGGACATCAAGCGGATTAACCGCTTTTCTTGACAACGCCAAGACTTCATAGGACTGGAGAACGCCGGCAAAAATCGCAAATTCATCGATATCGCCATGGAAATAACTTGTGGCCGTTGTAACACTATCATAACCGATTCCGAATCTATCAGTGTTTTCAGGATCATCATTGGAGCGAGGTCTGTAACCGACCGATGCTGAACCTACACCTACGCCATTGACATACATAGTTTCTGTTCCATGATAAACGCCGTTTACATCTGCAGGACCAGAGGCGGCAAATGTCAAAACAATATGCGTCCATTGGCCGACTTCAATCGAGGGACCATTAATTCTCTGTAAACCTGATGAAACGTTAGAGACACCATCACTGACGCCGGCGGCCCATACGCCGGTGACATTGGTATAAATGCCAAAACCGCATTTATACCTGTTGCGGGTTACCCATGATGTTGCTGTCGTCGAGGGAGCAGTATTTGTTTTGACCCATACTGAAAGAGTAAAATCACCAGCAGGATATAACTTCGGATGATTTTTATTCACCTGATAAATCGAATCGTCAACTCCGTCAAAAGTTAACGCGCCGTTTACAGCGCCCGCTTCTGTCGGGGTGGGTGCGCCATAATGGACAACTAAATTGTGAAAACTACCGGAATCATCGTTGAGATAATCCAGCGGGTTATCAAAACTGTAATACGCTATTACCCTTCTGATTTGAGGAGGTATTTTCTTTTTAGCCGCCAGATTCGCAATATCCTGCGGAGCTAATACAAAATTGAAAATTGCTAACTCATCTATATTGCCGTTGAAATATCCTGTCGATGAGCTTACACCATCATAACCGACGCCGAATCTGTCGTCGTTATCCCCATCATCATTTGAACGAGATCTGTAACCGACTATTTTCGAAGATATTTCCTGACCGTCGATATAGAGTGTTTCTGTTCCTGTGTAAATACCGCCCGAAGGGCCGCCATCGGCTTTGAACGTCAAAACAATGTGCGTCCATTTGCCAACAACGACTGCTGTTCCGTTTATACGCTGATTACCCGATACGACATTATTTACGCCGTCGCTTACGCCGGCCGCCCACACGCCGGTGATATTGGTATAAATGCCAAAGCCGCATTTATTTTTATTTCGAGTTACCCATTTTATTTGAGTCGTCGATGGAGCAACGTTGGCTTTGACCCATACCGAAACGGTAAAATCGCCGGATGGATATAACTGAGGATGATTCTTGTTTACCTGATATATCGAACTGCCAAGAAGGTCAAGATCAGGATCGCCATCGAAGACAGCACAACCATTCACAGCTCCGCTCGATAAAGCAACTGGGTCGCCTTGATGCACAAGCAAATTGTGGCCGTTACCTGTATCGTCTGTGCAAAGACTTACAACATCTGCGCCGTTGTCAAAACTGTAGTATGCGACCAGACCATCCTGATGTGCAAAACCGTCAGAAAGGAAAATCGATACAACCAGAATTGCCGCAGCTATCGCCCCGTTGAAAAACAGACAGCTTTGTTTCATTTTTCTTTTCATTCTTCAAAACCCCTTTTCAATTGGAAAAAAACAGTAAAATTCTTTTTAAAGGATAACAAATAAATCAGTCACCTTTTCCCAAAAACCAATTAATAATACGTATTATCATAAAATTATCATACTATGTCAAGCAAAAAAAGAAAAAAATAATATAGATAAGCACATGCTTAAATAGTTTTTTTTTGCCATTTTTAATCCTGACAACTTCCTATAATAGCTTCTGTCATCGACTTATATCGCCCAAAACACAGTTCACCCGCCCCTGGTATATATGGACTGGCGGTGGGACTGATTATAAGACCACAATGATCGTCAAATGCCTCTGCAACTAAAGTTTCGTATAATCGGCCACTTTTTCCGGCTCCTACTCATACATCCAGTTGATTTGCAGGTTGTCTTCGAGACATATTTTATCGCGAGCCTTTCGCTTTGTTTGTTTTACGGTGATGTTACCAGACGGGGGAGACTCGAATGGATGCAAAATATCCGCACCCATTTCGAGGAAACCATCCATCATGTCTCTAATCGAACCATGGCAATGAATGCGAACCCGACCGCCGGCATTATGAATCAAATCTATAATCGTTTATCATATCTGACGTTGAAGTCGTCAATCTTTCGGGCTGCGCAGAGGAGGCGTTATATATTCCTGGTCGAGCATAGAAAAAAACGGTCCAACGCCATTTGCCAAAAGAAATTTCACTCTTTCGAGTATTACTTCCATCTGATACCGCATCAGCAAATGCACAATTTCACAGTCGGTAACGGAAAACATCACAAAATTTTCAGTGCCGAAAAGTTCGGCAATAAAACCGGCCGGATTCAATCCCAAACTGACATCGACAATACCGTCATCGCCGATGTCCCTGAGACTTTGACAAAAACCGCTGACATCGCCCACGAAGACAGCGAGAGATATTTTTCTGCGTCTTTGATATCCTTTAACAAATACGTTTCGCGCAGGCCGGGCTGATTGGTCAAACTGACCAGCAAACTGTTGTGCAAATCTCCCGCCTATGTTTTCAGCATCGTACGCTCTCTTTTGGAAAGCGTCTGAATAAGGTTCAATACTTTTTTCAATCGGATACGGACTGTCAAAGGCTCTGCCGTTGAAAGAGGCTTTCAATTCAGTATATTGCCTCAGGAAACTCTTTAATTTGTCATAGCTCGAATCATTCTTAGGAAAACCGGTTCTGCTGTACACCGCAGGCCGGTCCAGTTCCTGATAATAGTAACGTTTTTTCAGGCGTTCTTTTCGTGTAAGCATTTTAAACCAAAACGTTATTTCTTTTCGCCCATCAATTCGGCAATCTTGGGTTCCATAGCTTCGGCCCAAGCCTGATAACCTTTTTGATTGGGATGAACCAGGTCAGGCAATACATCTCTTGAGACCAGCCCTTTGTCGGAGAGAAAAATTTTTCCAATATCCAGATAATAAATCATTTTGTCATCGGCCAGATTGCAGATGATTTCGTTTATCTTGTCGTTCTGCTCCCAGCGTTCGTTGTACTCGGCATCTCCGATTTTACTTTTACGCTGCTTTGACGAACCTCTGGGGAAAACGCCGAGAACAAGAATTTTTGTATTCGGCAGTTTGTTTCTAAGTTCAGAAACAATGGCCTTGATTCCATCAGCTCTCATTTGAGGAGTTTCTGTCGTTGCTCTGTTTGTGCCAATCATCAAAACGCCAAGTTTTGGGCTTATACCTTCGATTTCACCGTTTTGCAGGCGCCATAGGACGTGTTGGGTTCTGTCGCCGCCGAAACCGATGTTTAATGGCTTGCGATTAGCATAATATTTTTGCCAGACGTCGTTGCCATCGTTTTCCCAGCGATGAGTAATCGAATCACCGATCATCAGCAGATCAACATTGCCTTTCTTTTGCTTTACTTCTTCGAGCTTTTCCTTATGACGCGAAGGCCACCACTTAACGAGATTGGGATCCTGCGCGACGGGCGTTACAGAAGAATGTTCACCGATTTTTATATCGCAGGGATTGAGAGTCTCCTGCGCAAAGCAGCCGCCGACAAAAATCGATAAACCTAAAAACAGACAAGAAATATTTTTCATCTTAATACCTCAATAAAATAAAAAAATTATTTGATTGTATTCGGAACCTGCTCTTTGGCGGCGTCCGTTTTTCCCGGCTGCCGCTGACGTTTGATAAAACCTACGTCCGAGTCGTCTCTTTTAGCGCCTTTAAGAGTAGCGAACATGCGAATGACATCGCGCACGCCGCCAAGACTGAACCAAATTGTCGTAATTACCCCAACTACTATCGAGATGCCAACGTTCCAGTTCCAAAAAGTTACCCATGAAGAAACGGGGACATCGCGTGTAACATTGATGATTACGCCAATGATGAAAACCATCGCCCAGCCGAGCCCCCAGGTGAGTTTGAAATAATAAATCAGCTTGTCACCAAGCGTAAATTCCTGACTTGGGAATAACGCACGCCAGCCGGTTGCGGGCTTGCTTACATTCTTGCCATGTTCGCCTGCTATCGCATACTCGCCTCTGTGCAGAAGTTTGTCGAGATCGTGCGCGGGCTTTTTGAGCATCAGCCAGTCCAACAGCGAAAACGATAGATAGCCTAAAACAGACAAAATAATAGTAAAACAGAAAATCCACTGGCCGTTAAAGGGAAACTCGTTTTGTTCGACTTTCCAGTTGATGCCGGGAATATTATTTGCAATGCCTTCTATCACGTTCTTAAGGCCGTTAAGAACGCCCGGCGCTGATTGTGCCAGATACGGATATATGACAGGAACCCAGATTTGTCTTGCTGCTATACTCACAATCGCAAAGATGCTGCCTGTAAAAAGGGCTACATACGCTCCTTTGGTGGTGCCTCGTTTCCAATAAAGGCCTCCTATGATAAGAGCACCCGCTCCGCCTGCAAAAATTCCGGCCGTCGCGTGACAATAAAGCAGAACTTCCTGATTCTGATTGAAAAACAAACTAAAAAGGAAAATAAAAAGAGCAACAAATGCCACCGATAACTTTAAAAGCAGTATGTGCTGCTTCTGCGAAAACGGCTCTTTGCGGAAGGGCATAATAACATCCTGAATAAAAATGCTTCCCCAGGAATGCATATATGAGCTATGCGTGGAAATTGAAGCCGCGAGCATAATCGAAACAAACAGTCCGACAACGCCCACAGGCAAAATCTGTTTCAAAATAACAGAGACCGTAACCTGCTTTCTGATCGTCAGATCAGCAATTTTGGCAAGCACAGAATTGGCGGAATCGGCGTTTTGAGAATAAGATTGATTGTGCAAAACAACATAAGCCGCTATCGGCAAAAGCACAAGCATAAGCGTCATAACGATATCACGCCAGCCGCCGAGAATCAGCCCCATCTTTGCCTCGTGCGCATTTTTCGCCGAACAGGCAAAGCCCTGACTGCCCTGCCAGGCAAGACGGACATAAAAAAGCGACAAACCTATGATTATAAAATAAAAAACATTAAATTCCTTAATCTGGCTGGTCTTGAAAGGATGCAGCATAGAGGCGTTTTCCGGCGCCTGCTGTAGAGTCTGCATTACTGAAGCCCAATCGAATTTGAGGAAAAAGATTCCGATGATTACCAGCAGCACAAGATACGTAAACGTGCCCTGCACGAAATCGATAACCAAAATCGTAATCTGACCGCCGAGAAAAACAAAATAAAGGGAGATAAGAAGAAGTATAACCATTATCAGGGCAAAAGTTGAAATGCCGAGATAGGGAACGGTCTCTGGCAGATTGCAGAAATAAATGAAAAATCTGGCCTCGACTGCGGGAAATATTCCGTAATTTAAAATTCCTGAAAGCCATCCGATGATGCCGGCAACAATCCTGACGCCTCTGCTGTATCGAATTTCAAAAAACTGCGCCAGCGTAAAAACCCTCGTCTCACGGTAGCGGTAGAATACCCAGCCGGAGAGCGTGATCATAAGCATAATCGTAGTGTTCATTATCAGCCACCAGGTCGCGGTAAAACCGGCAGCATAAAACATCTCGAATTTGGCAACTATGGTAATCGCACCCACCGCGGCCATTCCCTGCGCAACACAAAGCAAATATCTGCCCGCACAGCGGCCAGCTGCGAGAAAATCAGAGACACTTTTCATGAACCTTTTGGTGTAAACTGCAATAAAAATGAAAATGGAAAGTGTAAGAAAAACGATCATCCAATCTAAAAAACGCATAAGATTTCTTTCCAGAAATAAAAGATTCTTAATTGATAATACGTATTATTGAATGATTTTACCAATCCCCCCTTATATTTTCAAGCAAAAATTCGGGCATATGGCAAATTTGTCGCTATGTCGATTCACGTACAATTAACCGGGGCTTGACTATAAAATGCTTTTGCATTTTGGCTTTTTCACTGTCTGTTTTTTCAATAAGCTCGAGAAGCATATCGATCATTGCCTTGCCGATAAGTTCATAGTTGCAGTCAACAGTAGTTAGGCTCGGAGTTACAAGCGTTGACATCGACATATTATCGTAGCCTGCAAGCGCTATATCCTCTGGAATTCTGATTCCCCTGTTGTGAAGTCTTTTCATTATCAAACATGCCCACTCATCATCGGCGGCAATAATAGCGTCAACCTTGGCGGTTTCGACCAGCTTTGATACCATTTGATCAAGCAGTTCCTCGGTCAAAATCATTGTTTCAGGACCTGCCCATACCTTCTTTTCGTCGTATTCGATATCTGCCTTTTTTAAACCACTTTCGTATCCTTTGATTCTCTCTGTCATCGGATAATATTTTCTACCCATCAAAGCGATACCGATATTTCTGCGCCCTTTTGATACAAAATGAGCTATCAGTTGCTCGATACCGTCTGAGTAATCCGTACCGACATAATAGGCGTTAGAAACGCCGAGTGGCTTATTAAAGTATACTACATTTGGCAGTACGGCGAGACGGCCTGTAATCAGATGCGACTGGTCTCCGAGATAATGCGCTAAGCACAAAACGCCATCAACACGCCTGGACAAAAAATCATCTACATAATCATTTATTTGCTGGCGCGCACTGAAAAGGTGGCCGATTATTATCCGGTAGCCCCGCTGGTATGCGATCTGCTCCATAATGAGTAAACGGGCGAATCTTTCATAAAACAATCTTTGCCCCGGCGGCTGCATCAGCATACCGATTACATAACTCCGCTGTCCACGCAATTCGAGAGCCGACCGATTTGGTTTGTAACCCATCTCTGATGCAATTTTCTGTATCATTTCAATCGTTTCAGGAGGGATTCTGACCGTGCCAGTTTTGTCGCCGGAGTCAGAACGGTTCAACACGAAAGATACCGTACTCTGGTGAACTCCCGCTTTGCGGGCTATGTCTATTTGTCTGATCCGTTTATTCTTCATTTTAACGCTTTACTTACTATTATTATATTAACAATTCTTTTTAAGTTCTCCTCTAAATTAATCATCTGTTAGTACTATAACAAGTTCAAGCAATTTTAACAAGAAAGGAAAGCTTTAACCCTGCGGATACTTAACTGGAAAACAAGAGTTAAAATGTATTTTGTCAGAAACAAACGGTGATATCTGGTGTTAAAATCAAATATTTTTCTGCAAAGCATTTTCGACGCTGTCATAAATGCAGTGCATTACATAATTAAGTCTCATCGGCTTTATAATTGGTTCATAAAGCTTCATGGTTTCTGTTTTCAATTTATTTAACTGTTGCAAAATTGCCGCGACTTCCTGTTTATCTGAATTCTGTTTCAAAGATGCTTTTAATAAGCAGACTGACGATTTTGCACGATTAATTAAATTCCTCGCAGCAAGTTGCCAGGTAGAAATCTCTTCATGTCCGTATTTGGCCTTACTATCAAATTGTTCTAACAGTTTTAATGCTTGCTTGTATTCACACAAAAGCTTTTGATTTTTTTCAAGTTCCAATTCAAGTTGTTTATCTTTGGCTAATTTCTGAAGTATATTTTCAATGAAATCATCGGGAACAGGTTTAATCTCTTTATAGAATCCTAAAGTAAGCACACACATAAATAAACCTGTTTTTGATAAAAGGCCGCAGGCGTTGAAAAAGGCCTTGTCGGTTATCCCGAAATGTTTTTGAAGGTAAATTTTTTGAAAATCTTCAATAGACATTGACCGATTGTTTATGGTGAAAGGTGCAAGTTCAATACATGGCTCCTGCAATTCCCATGGAAAAAGGCGCACAGTCCAGCTTGTCAGAACAGAACCAGCAAAACCTTTTTCTGAACCTTTCTTGGCCATATCATAAATATTCCTAAAATGAAGATAGGTTCGAGGCACAAAAATACTATCACCAAATGCACTTGAAGAAGAACACAGCACCGTTTCAAAGCCATGGCTTTTCAGAAAATCAGAGGTATAAAATGTTTCAGGCTCTCTGCCCGGTTCATCACCCTCAGGAAATAGAAAATTTCCATAAACTTTTAATGTTTCTTCATCGAGCTGTTCCCGATCACATAATTGATTTCTGCTCCAAACCCAAACTTTTCCATTGCCGCGATAAATATTGTATCTCCAGTCGGCAAACATTATCTGAGTGGAAAGCTTGCCAATTTCGTCCGGATGTTTCAAAATCATATCAGCCCAGATTATCGGCTGAATATTCTGCCTGATTAAATGACCGGATATTTCACTGACATATCGAACATATAAATCTGACAGAGAATTTTTCTCTATAAATTCCTGACATTTTGGGCATTCACCCAGGAGGAAAGCCTCATCTGCACCTATGTGAAATTTTCTTATAGATTCGAATAATTCAATATATTCATCTATCCATTGTTTTATAAAATACGGCAATTGCGGATGCAAGGGACAATACTGGTCAATCTTATCGGGCAACTCTGCTAAATGTTTATACTTGTCATGTTTCAAAACATATTCACAATGTCCGAGTGTCTGAAAAACAGGGATGGATTCCATTTTCAGACTTTTACATAAATTTAAAATCTCTCGAAATTCATCCTTAGTGAAAGCTTCAGGTGAAACGCATTCTGGGCAAGTTTGCCATTTTACATTATCTTCAAGTTCCCAAAATATTGTATCATAACCAAGCTGCGACAGTTTTGTGAGCCACTTTTCAAGATAGCCCTTTGTAAACTGTGCAAAATTCATATCAATGTGAAAACCGAGCACCCTTAAACTCCTTTAGACAACAAACCCAATAAAGTTTTTGAGTCTTTGATGAAATTTTCAATGGAATCATCTTTTACAAATTCAATCATAGTATAGTGATTTTGGCCTGATGAAATTAGTTTATCAAAATAGATTTTCCAATCTTTCAAACCGTCTTCCAGTAAACAACGGCTTCTATCTGCGTTCCAATGAAAGACATGAACATTTGTTATATAACCAAGCAGCAGGTTTAAATCCTTGAGATTATCATTTGATGTCATTCCTACCGAAGGTTGCCAATACACTTTCAAATTTTCATTCGATATTTCCTGCATTAACCGCAAGGCAGATTGCGCAGAATCCGCCAAAGTATTACGATGAAATTCAAACGACAGATTGATTTTTTTAGCGGCCGCAAGTTCAGCTATTCTTTTTGAGTCAGTGACGATTTTGGACCAGTAACAATTGTCCGATTCTGCTGAACCTATTTTACCTGCCCATATCCTGATTGTTGGCGAAGCGAGTTCGATAGCGGTTTTTAATACTGTTTCAAAACTCAATCCAGCTTCGGAGCTATCGCCTGCAATATAGTATGAACCGTACGCGGCAACCTCGATACCTGCTGCAGTTGTCTCCGCACCAACCTGACGAGCTTTCTGCAGATCACCATGGGGCACATGGATATCACCTCCCCATTCTATCGCAGAAAGACCCGCATTTTTTACATATTCGATTATTGCTTTATAATCAAGTTTTCTAAAGGTTACAGAAACTAATCCTGATTTTAGCATATCTTACTGGGAAAATATTAGGAAATCAAAATGTTTGTCAAATGATCTTTGGTCATATTATTGGCTCGTTCCTGGCTGATTTCATATCTAAGTGGTTTATTGGAAAAAAATCTCTCAAATTCATCAAGAATATGCAGCAAATACAAACCTTCACTGCCGCAACCTGCGGTATGGGGGCTTAAAATTACATTCTTAAATTTGCGATACGGACTATCCAGGGGCAGCGGCTCCTCATAATGAACATCAAGAATCGCATTAAACCTGTTTTTCGCAAGTTCATGTAATAAAGCATTGGGCTCAACTAAAACAGCACGGCCGGCATTTATAAAAGTAGCACCAGTTTTAATTAATTCGAGCTGTTTTCGGCCTACATTATATTTTGTGTTTTCTGTTAGACTGGCGAGCAGATGTATGACATCTGATTCCCTAAAAAGCTCATCTAAGGACACTTTCCTAATGCCTGATTGTTCAGCTTGTGTTTCTGTCAAATCATATCCGCTGACTAATATTTGCTTAGGGGAAAAGGGTTTTAGAAAATCTATTAATTTCTTTGCCACATCTCCGAATCCCCAGATTCCTATGACGGAATCATGCACTCCCTTTCCGGATTTTCTATTTTCCCAGCTAATCGTACCAGTTCCGCCAAACTGAGTAAAATCCTTAGTCTTCCGCAGACTAAAAATTGTCATCATCAAACTCCACTCGGCAACTGAACTTGCCATCACACAATTAGACGAAATAACTTTAATGCCTCTTTTAAAAACCTCCGGAGTAACGAATGTGGCAACAGAGCCAGCTGCATGGCCAATAATTTTCAGAGTCGTATTTTTACTTAAAACTGTTTTATTTAATTTTGGAGTACCCCAGGTAGTTATCAAAGCTTCAACATCAATAAGCTGTTCAGCCCATTGCTCATCTGAAAGGCTATAAACATTATCATTCAAATATATCTTATATTCAAGGTCTTTGGCTCTTTGCAACACTGCATTATTTAAAAGCAGATTCCTTCTTGGGCCGGGCGGTTCTATAAAGAATATTTTAGGAGATAACTTCATCGCTTTGTTTCTTTTTTAAGCTTCTTTTAATTCTATTTTCAAAGTAAATGTATGATATTACGTATTATTACAAAACTACACCCCTTAGTCAACAAAAATTTAGTTTATCACCAGAGTCTTTGGCGTCAGTTGGAAGCATTGGATGACGGCAAACACCTTAACTTGCATATTGATCTTTCCTTTATCTATCCACCCTTGCGGTACCGCCTGCCATGATTTTTTCCATCGCTAAGACTTACTGTTGTCGTATCTCCGGGAGTTGTCATCGCAAGTGCGCCGTATAGGTATCTTCTCCTTTAGAATGTTTACTATTGTCGAATGCTTTTTGTCATTCACAAATTCGACTGAACTTCCAAATGCTTCAAGTGTACGTATCAGCAAATCAAAAAAGAACAATGACCGTTTCAAGACAGTTTTTGATACAGAAATATTTAGACATTCAAAATGTGGTCTAACAATTTGAAGACCGCTAACATAAGCATTTTTTAACACATTCCAAGAATTCTTAACTATTGGATGTACTGATTCAATTTGAATTAGAAAGAGAAAAAATTTCCAACACACTATCGATTTTTCTTAAAATTATCTCTGCCTCTACCAATTGAGCTTCATCTACATACTTTGGTTGCTCTTCAAGAGGAACGATTCTAATTTCTTTGTCTTCTTGAGGATTAGGTGTATGTCGTCAGCAAGAATGGCACAAAAGAAGTTCATTTCTAAGAGAGCTTTTTCTGAGGTGCTAAACAAATGAAAGTTATCGAGGAATTGTTCGAAGAAAATGAAAGCGAAAAGAAAATCCTGGAAGACAATAATATTTCGGAAGCGACGTGGCGAAGATGGCTGTCAGATAAATACTTCATAATGGCTATCAGCAACAGAATTGAAACGGCAAGCCTGAAGAACCGGATTTTGCTTGCAAAAATTTTGCCATCCGTAACAGCAAGACTGGTTCATCTGTGCAGCAGCGATAATGAAGATGTAAGCAGAAAGGCATGTATAACATTGCTGGAATTACAACAAAATAAAGATCTGGATCTGCAATTCGAGGAAGAACCCCAAACACAATTAGATCCGGAAACCGCATCAAAAATACTGGCGATACTTGCGGAAAGAAAAAGAAAACCCAAGGAAAACACTAATACCGGTTGCCGATAGCCACAAAGACACAAAGACACTAAGGAAACTTTTAGTTTTTTATTTGTTAACTTTCTTAAGACTTGAGCGAATTACAGAATCACCGATTACGCCGATTAACAGATTATTATTACAAATTGAAAAGTGGAATGTTCCCTTTAATTTTCCCAGGCAAAAAATTTATTGGGCAAAAGATAACTGAAAACTTCATCAACGCCAGTATGAAACCGCGACAGTTACAATATTGCCGCATTCGATTTTTTATTTTCAGAGGTATCAAATAGGCTATTTTCTAAATTGGGAACTGTCAATTTTTTTCCTTAATGATGTCAGACACAAGTTTACAAAATTTCATTTTTTGTTTATCCTTTTTTGCTCCCATGTTGCTAAAATAAATGTTGCCATTGTTCCAGCCAAATTCACAGCCAGTTCAGCATGTCTGGGTAAAGGGCGAACCCCAACTTTTCCTACTGCATGAGCATCACTTAGTTTGTTTCTTAAAGCGCCTAATCCCTCAATAACTGCATGGCACCCACCAAGAATTTGTTTAAACAATTGTTCTGTATGTTGACTAGGAGAAAGATTAAGATGTTTAGAAACAAGACCATATAACTTTGGTAAATCATCTTTTTCTTGATAAGAAATCCTATCCTCATCTAATATGTGTTTGCATACAGCTTCTAATAATGTGCGCGATAAAGTAATAGCACCATCGGGATCAGTCGTACGTCTTTCTTGTGCTTTGTGCCAAGTGGTTTGTATAGATTCTGAATCTATGGTGGTAAGTTTTTCATCGTTTACCCTGTCAGATGGAGTAGCAAAGGACTGCTCTAGAAACGACAATACATGTTCAAATTCCGTACGTAAAAATTCTCGACGTTCATGATAATGATCGAATTTTGGTTTAATAAATCCCCAAAACTCATCTAAATTTCGACATGTCTTCACAAAACGCGGTAATCGACTATTTAAAAACGCATGATTGACTAGCTCTTTTCTAATCTGTTTATAATCAAGGTCTGACGAAGAGCTACCAGTTGCTCTTGCTACCAAAATATTTTTAATACTTTCAACTTTAGTTAACAAATCGTCAGTAGTATTCATTTTAACAACCTAGCAAGACAACTATCTATTTACGATGCAATTAACTTATAATTTTCGGGATTTTCAATAATATTAGTTGACAAATCAACATCAAGAGTCGGCCAGTAGAGGTGCGTTTTGTGCAGCAATTTTATATTTGTCAAATCAGCAATGGAAGCATTTTTAAACCACGGAAATTTTTCAAATGGAAGAAAATATTCTTTGCCGGACAGCAAAATCCAAAATCCATGCTGTGATATATTTGTAACTTCAAGCTTTGAAGTGTTTTTGCCACGCTTTAACGATTTCACTTTTATGTTCCTCAACTAATTTTTGAATTTTATTTAATTGTGTTTTCGATAAACCGCTATAAGCTGCCAGTGCTATTGTTGGTTCTATCCAAAACTTTGCTTCTCCATCCGGAGAAACGACATGAACATGGATACGTTCCTCTTCCCTTGAGAAAAAATAGAACCTGTAATTCCCTATTTGTAAAACGGTCGGACTCATACCATTAGTATAAAAAACCATTCGTATATGTCAATAATATAAAACTTACGCTTCATCTGCGCTAATGATAGGCAAATCGAGCCAGAAAGTAGCGCCCTGTCCTTCCGCACTTTCGAGGCCGATTTTGCCTGACAAAAGTTTCGCAAGTTCGGTACTAATCGCAAGTCCCAATCCCGTACCCTGCTGCGTTCTCGTAAGCGAGCCATCTGCCTGGCGGAATTTTTCAAAAATTTTGTCCTTATCTTTTTCAGCAATTCCCGGGCCGGTATCGCTAATTGCAACTCGCACAATTTGATGTTCAGGCATCGATGCTTTGATCTCTATTTTGCCTTCTTCGGGAGTAAACTTTACCGCATTACTAAGCAGATTATACAGAATCTGCTGAACTTTGCCTGCATCGGTTTTAATCAAAGGAATAGCTTCATCAATAGTAAGACGAACTTTGAGTTTTTGCTTTTCAGTAAGAGGCGAAAAGAACGCCACCAGACCGCGGCACAATTCAGGGATGCTCGTCTTTTGGATATGCAATTCAATTTTGCCCGATTCCATTTTGGCCATTTCGAGCAGGTCAGTAATCATATTAAGCAAATTTTTCCCGCTGTTGATAATATTCTCGGCATAGCGTTTGCTTTTTGCGGTATCTTCAGATGGTTTTTCTTTAAGAATTTCCGCAAAACCAAGTATCGCATTTAAAGGCGTGCGAAACTCGTGCGACATATTGGCAAGAAACTCGCCTTTCAATTTATTTGCTCTATACAATTCAATATTGCGTTCCGACAGTTCAGTAATTTTTTCATCAAGCTGTTTATTGGCCTGCCGCAGTCTTTCCTGTCCCTGCACAAGACCGTCAAGCATCGTATTGAGAGCTTCGCCGAGGCGTTCGAATTCGTCGTTGGTTTTGATACCGCAGCGCACGTCGAGATTGCCTTCA
>Ga0154576_1100_pt2 | contig 29928 bp, 28 predicted proteins | sample RifGroF2_FD_116005 | JGI IMG/M metagenome (GOLD analysis project Ga0154576, IMG submission 116005) | Planctomycetes bacterium GWF2_41_51 | reverse complement strand
TCGCGAACACCGAAATCGATAAAGCCCCTGAACTGAATACCGAGCGTATTAAAATCGGCATCGGTCTTTTCAACTATGGGTCGATCTATTCCATTGAGGAACGCAACTTCCAAGGCAGGTAATCTGTTAGGATCAGCAAACAGATACCATGCCTTTGAACTGTAGCCTGTAAACGAGGAATTGCTCAAATAACTGCTTGATACCACATCATATTTGCCGATATGAGGATTGGATGATGGTTTACCCTTGTTTGCTGTGGTTGTTTCATTCAGCATTGGGGACTTCATCAGCAAATCAGCCGGAACTCGAAGTGCCGTCGGCACAAGAATTATCGATGGCTGAATACCCAGTGGCTTTCCGTTTGGCTTAGTCTGTTCTCCAAATACAACTTCAGCATCTGTCAATGAATCACCGGACAATGCAGTATCTGCGCCATCTTTATAATTCTTATGGGCTGCCGAAAAGAAACTCGATGGATTGGACAAAAGCAGTGCCCATACTGCATCTGCTATAGCTTCTGCTGCTCCCATACCAATTTGTCTTGGAACATCGGTAAATGCAGCAAGGTCATCATTGATAATCATCTGACGGGTCAGTGCGAACATGATACCATGAGTATCAGCCTTCTGGCCGTATTTCTGCTCATCGATTTTACCGTGTTTGAGCTCGCCATCTGCGCCAACCTGCTCAAACTTAAAACTCCCGGTCATACGGTAACGGCTATGCTCTTTAAAGTCGTTAACACTTGCAATCTTGCAGACTTTACGCCAGGCATCCTCGATATAGCTGTAACCTTCGAGTAACATTTTATTTGCTACATTGGAAAGTATACCCGGCAGAGAAGCAGTACTAAATGCCGCAGAAAGCCATGCCGATGCATCGCGTCTGAATCTTGGAAGCTGCATTGCACATATCTGCTCACAATATTCCTGGATACCAATGCCGCGAAGTTTATCCGCCTGCTCAAGTGTCTGAGTATCATAGAATTTCTCCAATCGCGAGCCTGCAATACCTGAAGCCATCAATGCTACTGCTTCATAAACCTTCGGTGTTGCAGTGATTTTCTGCGAAGTGATAATATTTACATTGGGTCTGGATGCTCTTAAAACTTCCAGTTCGCATTTGGGTTGATCCCAACCTTCTGCAATTGCCTTGGCCTCGATATCATCATATTTGCCAGAACAGATTTTTTTGATAGCTGTGATACGGGTTGTTTCAGCTGCTGCAGCTGCTCTGATATCTGCAATTGTAGTTTCTGCGGTAATGGTTGTTCCTTGAGTTTCTTTGTTCTCGATATTTTCCATAGTTTGCTCCTGATGAGTTGCGGCAATTGTTGCCGAGGTATTGTTATCTGCGCCGAGGGTTACGAAACTTATCTCACCCAGGGTAGATTTACGTGCGATATTAAGCGGGCCGGTAAATTCTTTACCGTTTACAGAAACATTTTGACCTGCTTTTATATATTCAACCTGCTCTGCCCGTGCGCCAATAGATGCCTGCCAGTTGAAACCTTTATCTGCAAGTGCAATTACGCGCTGAACTCTGGGTGAGTCGCCAAGGACTACACCTGCGGCTACAAGATTGTTTTCTACAATGTTCACATGATCTGTCTGGCCCAGGAGGTCATCGATATCCTGGTTATGGCTGATAAATATCGGCCTCGATGAACTGCCTTTATTTAAACCCTGAAGGTCAATGACCACAGGATATTTCCAACCTTCAAGCATCATTGGACCGCCTGTATATGCAGTCATTGAAAACCGCCTGTTTTTAGGTTGTTCGTTTTCGGCTAGTACCTGTGCTGCCTCGATACTGAAATTTGCTGTTAGATTCAATTTATTCTTCATCTTCGTTTGTCTCCGTAATAGAAGTAGTTACTTTTTCAGGAGCTATTCCAAGCTCATTCATTAGTTTTTTTTCTCTTGCCCTCTGGTAGAGTTCAACTTCCCAGTCTTTGCCCTGTTTTGCATATTCATCTGCCAGTGTTGTAGTATGATTTGCTAATCTCATTTCCTGTGCCTTTGCTTCTTTGGCAGGATCGACATGCTCAGTTCCATCCCAAAACCACTGGTGTGGATAATTGCGAATAGTCCGCCAGTTTAGCGGCAAATAATCTGATATTAGAATTGCCTCATCAAGCCATGCCTGCAAAATACGATCGAGTACAACCATTGCCATGTCAGCCTGATCCACCCGGATACTTTTGTAATATGTTTGATGGTCGAGCCGGCCAGAGGCATAGTTGTAACCCGATGAATTGCATGCTGCGATGTTAAATGGCATATTCAGACAACGAGCGATCTCATTTAGAATCTGGTTTTTAAATTCACCGTAAGTAGTTGTTGGCTGATGAGCTTCTATCTGTCCCAGCTTCCAGCCATCAGGAAGAGTAGTTGCCATTCTTTTCTCAAGCTGGACAACATCCATCGGCTCTAAATTTGCCGCTTCACCATTTGCTGGTGAATCGGTATATAAAACCGCCGCAAAGTCAGCAGCAGTTTCGGCGGCTGCAATCACAGCAAGTGTGTATCTTCGAAGCTGGGCAAAAAGTGGCAGAGCCGGCGTGATTTCTGGAATGCCTCTGCTCTGTCCAGGTCTTTCGGCTCTGAACCAGTGAACCATTGAGCCGGCATCAACAGAGTTATAGTCTTGCTCAAAAACAAGAGACATTGATCCAGGATGATTTTTAAGAACGAAATAGTTTGCAGGATTTCCGAAGGCATCAAATTCAATACCATCAACTTGAGATTGCTGATTAAAATACTTTGACCAGGGTGTTGTCACCTGGTCAGCTTCAACAAGTCTTAAATCAAGTTTTACAGGCGAGTTTAGATTACGATTTATTGAAAGTATTCCAAAAGCCTCACCATCACTTGCTCTGGCCATTCGCATTGTACGAAGCTTCTGAGCAAGGCGGATTTGAGATGCCCAGTTCATAAATTCTGTTTCGATAATACCGTTTCCATTATCGTCATCAGTTAACATCTGAAGCCGAGGACCTGTTCCAACCACATCATTTGCCAGGGTTGTTACAATTCCTTTGGCATAACTGTTATTAGCGACTTCATAACGGCTGCGGTTGCGGAGTGTCTTGCGAACATCGGCGCTTGCAGCACCGTCAGCTGAAAGACCATCTGCGTTTGACCAGTGCCGCTGGTTATCAGCTGTGGTCTGGGCAGCATCAAATCTTGCCCGCAGGATTCGTCCTGCCGGCCGGATGACTTTACGCTCTTTGTTTTTACCAAACCACCACATAACTATACTGCTCCTGGGGGAGAAACTATCGAAAACTTTATGCCAAGACCCTTTTTCTGTGTCGCAGTTTTGCTCGCCAGGTATTTATCTGCTGCAATCTGCTCTGAAAGCGAATGCTGCTCGACTGAGACTCCGTCGCTGCTAACTTTTGCAGGCGACTTTAAACTTTCTTTAATTGTTTCTTCCAAATTTTCAGCCATAAAAAAATATGTCCCTCTATAGGTTATTTATTAACACGAGGGGCTTTTTTGTAACGCTGATTTAGGAGAAAATTAAAATATGTTCCAGATATGGAAAATTTTAGAGGTTTTAATGAGTTGCGGTGATCAATAATATAAGAAGACTTAATTGACAAAAAACTGTTGATGTAATATTATATTTACATGACAAAACCAAACAATTATGCATTTATTGATAGTCAGAATTTGAATCTTGCAATCAGAGACCAGGGTTGGACACTTGATTACAATCGGTTCAGAAGATATTTAAGCGACAAGTATCATGTTAACAAAGCATTTCTATTTCTGGGATTCCTTCCTACAAATCAGAACATGTACACAGCATTACAGCAGGCCGGTTTTATTCTAATTTTCAAACCGACGCTAACTGTGCAAGGAAAAACAAAAGGAAATGTGGACGCTGAATTAGTTCTTCATACGATGATCGAATACCCGAATTACGATAAAGCAGTAATAGTTTCATGCGATGGAGATTTTTACTGCCTTGTAAAATATTTAGCAAAGCAGCACAAACTTGAAAAATTGATTATCCCTGATCAAAATAGATATTCATCACTTTTAAGAGAATTCTTGTCGAATGCTGTCTTTATGAATGGCTTGAAAAATAAACTGGCGTATAAATAAAATCGGCTGGCATTAACGCGGGACGAAACCCTTTGTATAGCCAGCCATCGTGATTCTTAATAAATTATACGTTTAAATTTCGGCAATAGCAAGATAATACTTTAGAAAATTCCTAACCACATTAAAAGACGGAACTTATACATTAAACAATCTCTCTTTCATATGTCGTCATTCTTCGCCCACAATTCCTGCATCGCCGCGAGCGAATAATTTTATTCTGTGATTTGCGAGTATTATCAGTATAAAAATGATGGCAGCCGCAATTGCGACATTCCAATCCTTTTTCAATTTTGGTTGTCTGTTCTGAAATCATCCCTTACCCCTTTGAATATCTGATAATTTTATTCTCTCTCTTTTTACAATACTTTTTACGCTGTGACCTGTGAGGCTGCACCCACACATAGACCCTGCTACCGAGCAGCCGACCATACAATCAAGCCAGTGGTTATCTATCCCGCCAATCTTAGGTGACCATTGGTACACTGTGCGTCCATGCCCTTCGGTCCGAACCCAAATTTCGGAACCTGCTACATGCTCAGCAAATAATGAATGCTGATGGCCACTTTTTCCAAATATGGTCATACTGCCATGATCCCCCGCTGCGACAAAAAACCGCTCATGTATAAATGTCTTCCAGTAATTTGTATCAATTGCAACATGCGAAAATTCTCCGGTTTTATTAATGTTTGGTATATACCAATGATGGCCGTGCCTCTCACCGGGTTTTCGTTTATAAGTTGACATTGGTTTATTGGCAGCACGAATACCAACACCTTTAGATGCCATAATATTACTGCCGAGCTTATGGCGGATATTCTCAACAATGCCGGGCAAATAGCCGCTATCAATGAGACAGCGATCTATTTTCACGACACCAGTGCCTCGGTTCCAGTCTCGATTGAGATAATCGCCGCACAATTTTTCCAAGCCGGCCTGTATAGCACCTTCTTTTTCCATACCGCGGTAAATATCCTGCATACTTATCTGAGCTTTACGAAGATTGAAGGAAGCCCTCTTCTGGTCAGGATAAGTTCCATAATCTACAACAAAACCAGTAAAATCCTCTGACCATGCACATACGGTATAAAACAGCAGTTTATCATGCACATCAATAAACATTGTAAGATACTGAAATGAAAGCGGAACCTCTGCCCTTTTTCGGCCGTTGTTTTTCTCCATCACCTGCTCGACGGTTAAAACCTGTTCATCAGATTGCTCTGCAATAGGATCATTTTGATATTCTGCAAAGAATGCAACCTCATTACGAAGCATTAAATTCATAGCATGCTGAATCGCGGAAACTTCATCTTCATTATGACGCTGGGGCCAGGCAACTTTACTTCCCGCGTCCATGGCGTCTCTATTTTGAATATAAAACTCCGTCGCCTCCTTTCCGCCATTGCCTGCTCGAAGACTATCTGCGCGAATCTGCTCATACTCGTCCCAAAGTTTTGTATCGGCAGGAAATGCATAAACCATTTTTGTGCACTGGCCCTGCCATTCAGGATTCTTTTGAGTGTCAAGTATCTGATCAGCCAAATCATTGCAGTAAATCTTGGTACAAGTTAATAGACCAGATATCTTTTTACCCGGCCCTGCCATACCGAGCACATCGCCATTTAATGTACTTAGCCGCTGATTAGTCTGATCAAGTGATTTAGCAGACTCTCTGGTTTGCGGGTCATCGATAAGAACTAAATCAGGCCGAATAATCTTACCATCCATTGTCGTATGAATCTGACCACGAATATTTGAATCCAAACTATCGACAGTAATAACTGAACCGCAGGCGATACTTCCAGCAATAGTGGGAATCACAATTTTGTGTGTTCCCCAAACCGGATATGTCAATTGGCCATTGTATCTTTGACCTCTTTGTTTATGTGCAGAATTTTCCAGACACTGGATCGGATAAATAATTTCCGGGAAATCGCCTAAGAGTAAAGTATTTCCAAGCATTGCAGCCTGGACACTCTGAAATAAATTCAGTGATTGCCTGGTTGCACTTCCAATCAGACATACATATTTCCTTGCGCCAATTAGAATTGCCCAAATCGCAGCCGAGCGAGTCAAAGCAGATTTGCCACTTCCGCGAGGCATTGCAAATGCAAAAAGCCCTCCTTGCAATACCGATTGTTCTATTTTTGAAATTACCTTCAAATGATCGTCGGACCATGGCAGGTAAAACACATCACAAAAGTAAGTTTCACAGAAAAATCTAAAATCGTTACATGCTTTTTCCCGGCGCTCAACATTTACAATTGCAGGGATTTCGCCAATATCCTGTGCTTCTTTGCGAGCAGCATTTTTAGCAATCAAATCTTTAAGCCGAGAATCTTCCACAGATTGCTTTGCCTGTTTTGGTTTTTCATATTCGCGAGCAAGCCATGAAATATAACGCACAAGATTAATATGTTTACCATCACCGATACGATACGCAGCGATATCCATCTGCCTTCGCAAACGCGGCCGATCAATAACCATGCCTAGCGGTGTGGCGTTTATTAATTGCAAAAGCTCAGATTGTGTCAGTTTGTTTACGTCAATAGCCATGTGTGATCCTGCTGTTCAGCCATGCACCATAATGAATTAAGTTAATTGTTCCATCGGCCGCTACGGGCGCTCCCTGCGTGATATGTTTGCGGACAATATCCACTTGTAATCCGAGCATTTTAGCTGCCGTTTCCGGGCTCAATGCGGCCGGGTTTATCGAAGTTTTAGCTAGTTTTGTGTCATTTAGTGTTGTCATGATAAATTAATGTAACTCCTTGAAGATAATGGGTTTAATTACTTGCTATCACATCTTTATTTAGATAACACATGCATGTTCTTAAACATAAATTTTGAAAGGGAAACAATGGAAAACACGGAAGAAAAGGCAGCCAGATTCGATATCGCAAACATAATCGCATGGTTCGAATGCGAACTGCAAAAAGAATCTAATACCGGCTCGCCAATCGATGCCCGACGCGAATTGATCCGGGCATTGGCGCTATATAGCGGCATATCAGAAAAACAAATCAAAGAATCACTTGAAGATTTAACCCACACCCAAAACCAAGGAGAAACCGAATGAAGATCGAAATCGTAAAAGGCAAATTCAAAGGAATTCGCGGCAGAGTTGTTGGAGTTTACACGGACGGTCGTTATGACATAAACGTCATCAAACCCAAACCCGGCCAACCAAAAATACCCACACAACCCACACAAATGGTCATCAAAATAAATAATTGTAGGGAGATCTGAAGAATGAAAGTTAAAACTATCATACTCGAAGGCGATACAGGATACATAGCAACGATCAGCAGAGAAGAAAAAAGTATTGTGTGTCATATCGCAGATAAAAACGGCAATTCTGTCAAGATCCACCTTGTATCGCCCGATGATCGGGACGATCAATATAGCATGAGCCAGTGCATCCAATATCAACTCGATGGCTGCCGGGGCACAAATTCTATGATACATAGTTATTTCCGTTTTATAGAACTTTTTGCAGATTAAGGAGATTTCAAAATGGTAAAAATCACAAAAGAAATAATGGAAAATTTTATTGCTATTGGATTGGCTGATGAAGACCAGGTCGCGATGGTAGTAAACTTTCAGGAAGCTGGAATGCTCACACGCAACAGCGGACTTGTTGTCCGAACTGCCGATGGCAGTGAGTTTCAAATAACAATAGTTCAAAGCAGATAATAAACATTTTTTTACGAAGGGAAAATCACAATGCAAAACGAAGAAATCAAAATCAGCAAAGTCTACGCAATGAAGGTCGGCAAGAACACTGCGGGCGTTCGTATCATGAGCGAGCATAAAGATGGCGGTTGGGTTGGTGTTAACATCAATACCAACAAAGAGCTTATCATCAGATCTGCCGACAGGCTTCTCGGCCTCTATCAAGCCAAAAGAGAAAATACTAAAACTGCCCAAACCGAACCGAGCAAAGATGTAAATCCGACAAAAGTCAAAAAACTTGGCGGCTTGCTCGCTGCTTTCATGGTCCTCGCTGACGCTAAAGAGCCGCTCGGTTGCCAGGAACTCGTCAAACGCATGATTGACCAGGGTATGTGGAAAAGCGGTGGCAAGACCCCTGCCGCTACGATCTATTCGGCAATCATCCGCGAGATCAAAGAGAAAGGGGTCGATTCCAGGTTCACCAAAACCGAGAGAGGCAAATTCATAGCCGCTAAGTAGCGCAACCATTACTTTATCTCCTCAACCCTGGCCTCGGCCGGGGTTTTCTCATTGGCAAGGACAGCTTTTTTGCCGGTAAACTTTTCCCACCTGTCTTTTATCACGTCGCAATATGCTGGATCGATTTCCACGCCGTAGCATATGCGTCCCGTCTGCTCGCAGGCAATCAGCGTACTTCCGCTGCCAAGGAAGCCATCAAAAACAATCGTCCTTGGCACTGAACTATTTGTTATACCTTTGATGCATAATTCAACTGGCTTCATAGTCGGATGAAGTTTTGAATTGAGCGGGCGGTTTATTTCCCAAACCTCTGTTTGAGTTCGATCGTCACCAAAGGTGCTCTTTCCGAACCAGCCGTAAAAACAAGGTTCGTACATCCGCTGATATTTTGCCGGGCTTAAAACCAGTTGCTGCTTCTTCCAGATAATTGTTGCCGACCAGTGGCAGCCCATCTCGACAAGCCACAATCTCATTCGCATTCCTTCCGGGCCAGAAGCTCCCCACATATAAATATCGCCCGTGTTAAATTCCTGAAATATCTCATACATCTTATGACAGAAAATGCTCCACTCATCTGTTGACATGGAATCATTTTCGATGGACCGTATTTTATGTCGCGGGTTTTTAGATATTCCATAATTGACGTTGTAGGGCGGATCTGTGAATATCAGACCTGCCTTGTCGCCATTCATTAAACAGACAACATCGTCGCGATTGGTACTGTCACCGCATAAAAGTCTATGCTCTCCTAAAATCCAAATATCACCTGGCTTTGTTATTGGTTCTTCCGGCGGTTCCGGAACATCGTCGGGATCGGTTAGACCATCCTGTATGCCGGGATCAAGTATATTGGCAAGCTGGTCACTATCAAAGCCAAGCAGTTCGAGATTAAAGTCCATCGACTCTAAATCTTTTAATTCGATAGGCAGCAGTTCATAGTTCCATTCCGCGATAGTTGCAGTTTGATTATCGGCGATACGATACGCTTTTATCTGTGCCTCAGTTAAATCCTGGGCCACATGCACAGGGATTTTTTCTAACCCGAGTTTTTGGGCGGCCTTGTAGCGGGCGTGACCGACGATAATAACGCCATCTTTATCAACTACAATCGGCTGCCTAAATCCAAATTCTTTTAAACTTGCCGCCACAGCATCGACTGCCCCGCTGTTATCACGCGGATTATTTTCATATGGACGAATATCACTGATGTTTTTTAATTCAATTTTCATAGCTAAATTTTCCTTTTTTAAAATATGTTCAACTCCGACCGAATGTCTTTTAAAGCGTGACTGTTCCCACGAAGGTATATCTTGTTTTTAAGTGCCGGAGGACCCAAGACTTACAAAATGGCGATATACCATAATTTCAAACAGCTTACTTTGCCCTATCATATAATGCCTCCAAAGGGCCATTTGAGGGCATTGTACTTTTTTGTTTAGTTTCCATTTTGCCAGAACTCCGTTCTACTTTTCATAATTGTTAAATAACTTTTCATTCACACCGTCGCTTCACGTTGCGTCAGGTTGCGATAGTTTTTTATTTTGGTAATTGCTAAAAACTTTTTACACATCACAACCTGCGCAAACGTCGGAGTTCGTGTGGTACGCTAGCTGCCAAGCTTTGTCTTTCTTGCTTCACCAATGTTTTCATACAACTGTGTCTCTACAGCTTTCACTTCTGGAACTGCTGATTGCGATACTTGTTTCATAGTCAGCTCAACGCCCTGCTTATGTGCATCGTATTTTGCCTGTGCTTCTGTTGCTTTCTGAGCATTTCTTTTTGCAATAGCTGCGGCAAGCGCTGCCGCGAGTCCTAAGCCGATTTCAATCAGCGGTGCATAAGGATTGAATGGCGTGCTTGCTGCATTTGCTGCCCTTGCACCTTCGAGCACTGTGGTCAAACCATCAGAGCTGCTGTACTGTGCATTTTTAACAGCACTTGCAATTGCCGCTGTTTTGGTTTGTACTGAGTCGATACTGCTTTGAAGCTTTTCAACTTTGGCAACAGCATTAGAATCAAGCGTTCCATTTTGCTTCAGTGAATCCAGCGTCTGCTTTGTCTGCTCCTGAAACAGATCGATCTTTCCGCTTAACTCTTCTGTCTGAACAGCTAAACTTTGAAGCTGGTCGGGTTGGATGTTCGGCATTTGGCATCCGCCAAGTGCAAGTGCTAATCCCGTGACGATGATAATTACTGCAATCGCTACATCCCATTTACTAAATTGTTTTAAAGATTTCATTTCCGTACTCCTGTAAAAAAACTTATTAATTATTAACCGACAACACTGCCGGTTTTTCTTTTGAATTGAATAATTCCCCTTTCACCCGGCTCCTATACACGCGTGCGCGTTACGCGTCGCGCGTGGGTGTGTGGGGTGAATAGGTGAAATATTATTATTTTTTTTATATATATGTTATTTTCCATAGACTTATGACTCTTGAATATTTCACCTAATATTTCACCCTGGGGGGTGAAATATCTTCTAATTTTCTGTTTTTGCTTTGCCATATGGCCTCCTTAATCTCAAATCCGTCGATTATTTCACCCTTAAGGTGAAGTATTGTGAAATATTGGGTGAAATATTTATTCTTCCAACAATCGATAAAACTTTGCCTTTTTCGTAATGTTCTCCGCTGCTATTATTTCAATGTCACCCTGTTCCTGGAGCGTATCAACAATGTTTAGAAAATTTGATTTATCGATTTTCATGCGTTTAAGCAGTACACTGTGAGGCAAGGTGCGATCTTTCGCCTCACGAAGTTTAAGTTTCAATTTCAGGCATAATGCATGAAAATCATTATCAGCCACATAGCATTGAACAAAATACAGCATGCGGCGAAGTTGATGAGTCATCAGAGCAACAGACCATTTTGCTGCATCAACACTGATTACAGGTGTTAGATGATTTTCACTGCATGCGTAAAGTAATGCTAACTTCCTGGCATTTTCATTTGCTCTGCCCCAGACGGTCTTTGATACCTCATCATTACTATCTTCTGCCTTTGTGTACTCGCAATCCGCAAATAATCGAAATTCATCGAGTACATTTTTAGCCTTATCGGTATAGTCAACAATTGCAGGTACAGGATTTACATCAATAAGATTATTTGGTTTGCCTGGATTGAAATCCTTCCACCATTTAGCGGTTTCAATAATTTTCGACGGCATTGAATCGATAAGGCCGGCATCCTTGCCCGCTGATCGTTTGCCTACATCGATAGTTATCATTCTTGCAATAAAACCATTGGTCAGCATTCGCTCACTTAAAGCGGCATAATAATATTTGGGGGTAGCGGTGCCAAAGAGCGTCAGATGCGGCTGATTAATAAAGCCGGCAGGCAGCTTGCCCGCTTTTCTGCGCATCGGATATACTGAATTGCTGGACGTGTACATCGTCAGCAGCGTACTCATGATACTCTCTAAATGACCATCACGGCTTTTATTGAACGATTGGAGCATGGTATCAACTTCATCATTTTGAAAGAGCATGCATGGCGTTTGGAACATAGCATCCTGCAAGCCTTCACCGGAAGCAAATTTATCACCTAAACAATTTGTCTCACCGATTTCTGTGAGAATATGAGCATTTACTTTTCGAGGATAATCTTTACCGGTTGATGCACCGGCAAGAGCCAATAAATATATATTGGGCCTCAGATCACCTTTTTCACGAACTTTACGGCCGCATAAATAAGATTGTATTCCCAGCCCTCCGCAAAATGACATTGCCTGATTAGGATATGCTGACACCTCCATGGAAAAGTCCATTACACGAGATATGAAACCAGGAACACGCAAAAGTTCGACGGGTGTCGGGCCAGGATCGGCAAACCGCTGGATTTTGTCATCTTGTTTTTCAAATGATTTAACCAGTGCAGAAATATCAACATCAGTTACGGTTGATTCAATATTTTTGTCACCATATCCCTTAGTAGATAATGCTTGTGCCGCCCTGCTGTAATCTCCGTTATGTTCTAAAAGCGTATAGACACTAAATGGTGAATACGCCTTTTCGCTTTCAAATGGATGGGCATTGGTACTGAATACATAAAAAACCCTGTTTTTAAGTGTTGCAGATGTTCCGGTTGTCTTGCCCGGCCTGCACCAATGCTCATTTTCACCTGCCTGATAACACCGCCAGCCATGGTCAAGCAACACGGCTCTTAAATCGCCGTTTGTATTGTAATCGTCACCGGGTCTCAGTGAACCGCTTGGTGATGATGATTGAGTTTCTATAAGCCCAAGTGGTTCTGGAACATACTCATTTAAAGATAACGCTGCATAAAGTAATATATCTCTCTGCTCGACAGATATTACAGGTATATTGGTAAAATCATTTTGAATAAGTTCATAGCCTGGCGTTGGCGCACATAAAAATAATCCACCCTCACCCCGAGTTTCGATATATGTTGGCAGGATGTACCAGCTTCCATCCTTATCCTGGATGGGCTTAAATGTTTTGCCGCATAAAACTACTTCATCACCGGCATCCAATGTTATTTTTCGTTTGGCAAGCTTTAGGCTTTTGCAAATTTCTTGCTCGCAGCGGTAAATAACATGCCGGCCGCCTGATTGTGATTTTTCGATAACAAGCTTAGGCAGTAGATCTGGCGATTCTTTTTTAACCGTTGTTCGCCATGGCTCGAACATCTCAGCGGCTATATCAAAATCGATCATTTCAAGGTTGCCGGAGACCTTGCCTGATACGATGCATAAACCAGTTTGGCCATTGTTGAACCACGTTTGAAGCTCCGTTTCATTCGGCAGTCGCTGCTGATATTGCTTCCACCCCGACAACGATGCAAACTTTAATTGTACATTTGCTGGCAAAATTGAGAGTTTAGATTCTAAATATAGTTTTGCTTTGGACAAAATATTCATCAGTCTCTCCAAATTGTTTCAGGGCGTAATGATGGATCATGAGGTAGCCTCGATGTTTTGCATTCAACAAGGGTATTACCTTTATGAAATTGAAATTCATAATCAAATGCATGACCACATTCACAAGTGAAATGCAAAATGATCAAGACTCCACGTCCACTGGGTGGAGCTTCAGGATTCAGATGAATGCCTTTACTATCAATTCTTACATGACCGTTAGAATTGCCAGGTGACCTACACTCCAGTCCAACAGGATGAACATAGAAGAAATTACAGACCGGACATGCCAGCACAGGTTGACTGATGGATTTATAATCAATGGGAATACATTCTTTATGCATTTTTTCTCCTTAAATTAAAATGGAATTTCGTCATCTGCAGGAACATACTGCGGCAGAGATTTGTTTAACTGCCAATCTGACTCTTCCGGATTTTCAAATTGATAACCGGTTATCTGGTCGAATTTCTGACCAGAAATACTTTTTACGCTTATTTTTATTGGTTCTTTCAATCTTCCATTTGTGGCAAAAAAGACTGCCATTTCAGAGTCGTCCGGTACAGGACTACCAGATCTCTGCATCCACCAACTTTCAGCTTTCTGGCGTGCAAAACCGCTATGTTCAAAACATATCCATTCGGAAATATATGAACCAAAACCTATTTTATATTGCACTCGCATGGTTCGAGGCGATTCGGCTTTAGCACCTTTCTTGGTGTGAACGTTGTAGAGAACTTCTTGAACGTCATATTCGTTAACACTTGCCTGGTCTGAAAGTATTCCTTCCGAACTTGCAGTCGTATCATGCTTTGTTTTTTCCGGCGGTGGAAACTCGTATCCACAAGCGGGACATCTTGCATAGGCAGCGTGAATGATTTCACAGCATTCGGGACATTCCTTTGCTGGTGCATCTCCGTTTCCTTTGACTGCTGCATCACTGACCCGCAGGCAATCGACGGGACCATGACGAAGAATATTTCCACCAAAATCCAATACGAGACAATCTTTTTTGTTTTCATATAATCTAAAACCCCTTCCACACATTTGATAGAAAAGGCCCGGCGACATTGTGGGCCGAAGCATTGCGATACAATCAATATTGGGTGCATCAAAACCTGTAGTCAGAACATTTACATTGCAGAGATATTTAAGTTTACCACTACGAAAATCCTCAATCATCTTTTTTCGCCAACCGTCTGGGCTATCACCGGAGACAAATCCGCATTCGATATTGTGATTTTCCTGAAAAATTCGTTGAATATGTTTTCCATGATCAACGCCAGCTGCGAAGATAAGAGTTGCATGTCGTTCTTGCGTATATTCGAGTATTTCAGAACATGCGGCTTTTACGCGAGTGTCAGTATCCATCAAATCCTCAAGCTCGTTTGCGATAAATTCGCCACCGCGAACATGGAGGCCAGTGGTATCAATGCGTGTTTTTGATGCTTTGCTGCGTAAAGGACAGAGATAACCATCCCGTATTAATTCTTTAATACCGACTTCGAAACAAATTTCATTGAGGATATTATCCGGCCCGCAAATCATACCACTGCCGGTTCGATATGGCGTTGCAGTGCAGCCAACAACTCGAATATTAGGATTTACAATCTTTGCATCTCGCAAAAATGATAAATACATTCCTTCACCACTTGTGGCGATAAGATGAGACTCGTCGATTATGATTAAGTCGAAAGGTTCAAACTCAAACGCTTTTTTATAAATAGATTGTATCGATGCCGCTATTACTGGCTGGTGCATATCTTTTTGTTTTAATCCAGCGGAATAAATGCCAACAAAATTATCACCGAGGAAGTGCTTAATTTTTCCTGCGTTTTGTTCAATTAGTTCTTGCACATGAGCAAGAACAAGCACCCGACCGCTCCATAACGAAACTGCATCGCTGCACATTTGCGCAAGGACGACACTTTTTCCTGATCCTGTTGGCAGAACGATACAGCCATTGCCTATACTTTTCCGCATGTACTCGTAACAAGCATCAATAGCTGCTTTTTGATATGGACGAAGTTCTATCACTGATTTTCCTTATTGTTACTATTGTTTTTCCGCCTTTGACCGAGGTTTTCATAACGGTTGTCAGATGTTTAATCTGGCAATCATTATAAAAGGCCCTGCCTTTTTCCAATGCATCAAGAAGCGGTTTTTGAATATTGTCGATATCACGCTTTCGCCTATCCGGCGGGTATGCCCTTACCTTCATTGCGAGCATACCCACCATTGGACTTACCCTGGCTGCCATAAGAGCTACGCATACTTTTCTGCGAAACATAATGCCATCAGCCCCTATAAAGGTTTGTTTACCCCGCCGCTTGAAATAATGATTAATACTTGGCGGATATGGCAGCTCTATTGTCAGCGTTTCCAGGGAGCAATTCCTTTCGCTGCTGGGGTACTGTTTTGAGCAGGAGAAGTTTCTCGGCTTGAAAAACCTTTTATTTCGTTGGTCAATTCACCTGTGTCATTGCGTTTTTTGAGTTTGACATTGATGAGCAATGGCAAATTATGCAGCTCGGCAGAATCCTTTGGCGTCATCACACCAACCGATTTACATACCGCAGACAATTGTCCGCGTGAAATCTTGGCAGTTGTTTCGTTTGGATGTTCGAGATTGAGCCTGGCCCACAGGAGCCTGTTCTTATATTGGCCCTCAATAACTTGGAACGTTAATTCCAGATAGTTGCCGCTGTTGTTTTTTGTCGGCTTGAATTCCGAGTTGGTTATAACCGCTAAATATTTTGCCGCTGGTATCGGATCAAAATCGGTTGCCGGTTCTACGTTATTCGCATTGAATCCATTAAGATTAGCCATTGTTTAATTCTCCTGTAGTTTGAGGTTGATTTGAGTTGTTGAGAGCGCTGATAAACGCATCCCACGATAAAGGAATTTCATACGGAAGGTCATAGCGGTTCTTAGCTATGCACGATGGACCCCCGACTGTACGAATAACTCGCTCGCCACCATCTTTGCCGAGGCCAACAGCTATGGTCCGCTCTTTTCCAAAGCCCATCTTTTCAGATTCAGTGCGGAATTTGCGAGTTGCAAATAAAACAGCATCGGCCCATTCTGTAAGTAAAGCAGTCGCATGTTTATGCAGGCGTGGTGTATAACGATCATATGCATTTGATTCCGGGTCTTCGAAACGTTCTACTTTTGCATGTGCAATAAGAATTACTGCCATATGCCGCTCGTTTCTCAAGGCATCAAGTCCATCGACAATTTGGTGCCAAAAGCCAAGTGCCGCTATGTAACCTTTGCCATAGCCGCCATCGCATTTTTCAATTGTGCTTGCACCAGATAGACGGCACAACTCTTCCCAGATAAGCTGCTCGAGCCAATCACATGAATCTACAATTACCGTTTGATAATCATGCTTTTCAATTGCCAATGCCGAAAGATACGCCTCCACATCGGCATATTTTTTAGCTACCGGGAAAGATGCACAGTCAATTTCACTTAGACCATCTTCTGTCGGAATAAAAATTGGGTTGGGTGCGTTTGCTCCAAATGTACTTTTGCCAACGCCCTCAACGCCATACACCATCAATCTTGGCGGCATTGAACGTTTTCCTGTGTGTACCTGTTCAAGTATGTTCATTTGTCTTCCTTAATTAGTTTTTATTAACGTTTCTATTCAGTTCGGCTGGCCAGCCAAAGGCAGGTTCCGGAATTGAACCGGAAAAAAATCCTTTCCTGCCTGAAAGTCCGCATACCTGTTTTTTGATGCCAGACTCAATAAAAAAATATGTCCCTCTATAGTTATTTATTAACACGAGCAGCTGATTTGTTTCATAAACATGCAATTTTTTTAAATCCAGATGCGAGGAAAAATGCCCGGATTTGTTTTACGCTACGGCTAATAGTAGCACGAGAAACACCCAGCAACGATGCTGTTTTAGCCGGAGAATTGCTCTTAAGCAGCTCCGCTATTTCACGCAGGTGTTTGGGCATTTTTTCAAGTACAATATGTACATCATGTTGTGTTTCAAAATCGACCTCGTATGTTGGCACAATATCTGATTCATCATTTTCTATCGCATCGAGCGAAACCATATTGCCGATGTACTTACATGCCAGCCTATATTCCCGCCGGAAATTTAAATACCGGTTATTGCATACCTTGGATATATAGGTGCGCCATGTACTTTGAGTGGAATCAAAACCGGGCATAGCCTCGATAATAGCCAGTAAGAATTCCTGGCGAATATCACTGAGTGAAAGTTTTCGCAATTCCATCACCTTTCGGAGCTTTTGCGTCCGCGTTTCGATTTGCTTGTCAATAAATGCCTCGATTTTCTGTGGTGAGTCCGTGATTTCTGGATGACTGAGGAATAAATCTACGATACTTACGTTACTGTTTTTAAAAGTTTTCATAAAAATCTCCAATGGAGGTTGTTAAAAACGGCGGATCAACATTGAGCCGCACAACCTCCACGGCATTTGCAGAAAATGGAGAAAATATTTTTATGAAGTGATGTAAGTGCTTATTTTCTAGTATATTAGCGCAATAAAAAATCCATTTGCATTTGCAGAAAATCTGTGCAAATGCAAATGGATCAAAATTTATTTATTGAAATGGTTACAACTTCTTGCCGTATTTTAAAATCTCGTCATTGCTATAGCTTATTTTGAGTAACGCTTTTAATTGTGGTTCTGCTTTGAAGGCTCTGGTTACCTCATCAGGACGAATATCTACTATTTGACCAATTTTTTGTTTTTCTAATTTAACAGGAGGCGTTATTTTCCATTTTCGTTGAATTTGGTTATTTAATCGCTCATATTCGCCTTTTATATGTTCAATCAGGTACTGCTTTAATTTGTATATATTTGCAGCTGTTTTTTGCCCTTTCTTACTTGGTTTATTTACAAAATTACTGCGGCCTTTCGGATTTACCATTTGTGCAAAAACTGATAAACACTGATTCCACTGTTCGGTACATTGTATCCGGGCACCGGAATATTCGAGAACATCATCTAATGGAACTATAATCGATGATTTCTTATCGATTAAGACATGTGCTTCCTCTGAGCAGTCTTTCATGCTGGTGGTAAGCAGTATAAAAGGTTTTGGCGTCTGGCAGAGGTCTTTAATTATAGAAATAAAAGATTGTGGTTTGGCGATTATCATATACACCGAAAAATCTGCCGCTGGCTTGGGCCTGTATTTGCCTAGCAATATATAGTCAGACACATTTTGTATGGCATTTTGCGCCGGAACTAATGACAGCGTACCGGCCAATACCTTTCGCAGCTTTTCTATGTTAATATGGTACAGCGCAATGTCGGTTTTTTTAAGATCAATACGAACATCACTGTCTTCTGGACATACTGCAACTATGTCACCATTTCTATGCTTTATGATTCGAAGTTTCAGTCCATACGGTTTTGGATGTGGATATGCTGATGCGTATTGGCCTGTGGGCGTAAGGAGCGGATTGACGACCCCGAAACTATCGCCAACCCGCTGTTTCCATTCAGCCAACACCGCGGTTTTGTCATTACGATTTTCAAGCAACTGCCAAAACGACGTTAGTTTCGCCATCGATGGACTCCTTATTTATATTGATAAAACCTCGCTTTTCCAGCCATGTGTTCACAAGGAGATTGTCTGACTCGCGGTCGAATATAGCAACATTAGGTGGTCGGATGCTTACAGTTCTGGGACGGATAGAATTCGTGAAAGTAATTTTGAAACTGGCCTTCAACAAACTTGCCCCTTCAGGAATACAGCGGAATTGCGATTCGAGTGCCTCAAAAACATCATCCGCTTTGTGTATTTCAATATGATATATACTCGCATCATGTCGAAATTGTAATTCACAGAGTTTGATTTCATCGATACCATCTACATCGGTACACAGGAGTGAATCGGAACTATCAACGCGAAGTGGGTCGAGCGAGTATTTATCACCACTATTTTCAATGTCAAACATGGATTCATTGCCAAATATGTGTCTACCGAAAAATTTACAATATGCTTTCTTTTCACCCATGGTACTGGTGTGAATTGAAAATTCTCCAATTTCAGGATTGTACAGGAGAACATCAAATTTTTCAGGTCTATAAAAAATGCTTGATGATTCCCCATTTTTGAGCGTACCTTCGCGTTTATACGGTTCCCCATGACGGACTAAAAACCATGCTATATCATCACGCATAAACACAAATACTTTTGTACCGCGACCTCGTTTCTTTGTTTCAAACCAATTATTGAGATCCCCCTCCAGATTCTGAACCGTTGCAGCAGCAGGGAAGGTAAATGACGGAATGGTCGAGCATGTAGTCAAAAATGAATCAAATTTTTTTGCACGTACCATAAACTGTTCCGCATGAATCGATTCCAATAGGCTTGGAGATGCAAGCCAAATAGTTACCGCCAAATCCCCAACTGTTGGTTTCGGCAATGTTCCCATGTCAATGCCCGCTTTTGACATTTTATTCATCAATTCATCGTAATACCCAGGCAGTGACATTTCATCAATGAAGAATAACGCATCTAACAAGTCTTCAGGGGTATCTTCACCCGGCGACATAAGTATGCTTGCAAGATGGTCGTAGTCTAATTCCTCGTATGCATTCATATTAAAATGCCTGCCATCGAAAAATTCAGCATACCGTTGCAGAAATTGTATCATCAACGGACGAGAAATCGCTTTAAGAATTGCGGGATTTGAAAAATTTCTGAGTTTAAAACTGGTTGCCATAAAAATTCACCTTTCATATAGAGTTTTATGTGTACTAAACACTAAACACAAGTGTTTAAAAAATTTTATACAAATAATTCCTTTTCCGGTTTTTTGGTAAGAATAAGCTTCAAATTAATAAGTCGTATTTGCATTGCCTGGCCGGAAACATTAAATATCTTTGCTAATTGTTTGGCTATCTGTACTGTAGGCTGATTATCTTCAGCCAAACCCCAACGTTCACTAAGATCGGAAATTTCATCGGCCGCAACATATGGTTCGAGACTTCCCACTGTTTCTTTCCATATATTTTGCACCATCTGCTTGGGCATTAATAAAAACCCTGCAAATTTATCAGCCTGTATTTCAATGGTTTTTTTCGCTGAAAGCTTCCGACATACAATTGCAGGCTTTTGCTGCGTTTCAAATAAACTGCTACTATTTTCCAAAATTTGACCTTTATGCAGTTGCCAATGACCAAGTTCATGGGCTACGGTAAAACAATACCGCCCAATTTTGGCGGGATATTCGGAAGGATCTAACGATTGATCAATACGGATTTTTTTTAATTGAACCCATGTTGCGCCAAGTACATCAGGTATTTCAAGCGATGATGGTAAATCATCAAAACCATAATCCAGTTTAAGGTGAGAATCGATTATCTCTTCCACCGGAATAGGTGGTTGTGTAACCTCACCAAATTTCTGGCCATATTCACCCAGCAATTTAAATGCTGCAGCTTCAATTTTACTTTCATGTATATATCTTACTTCCATCCGTGCCCTTATCCATGGCGTCAATCCTTTTTGTCAGGAAGATCTTTGATTATTTTTTTTAACTCTTTTTCCGAAATCCCACTGGCCTTACGCAAAAAATCGGCCATCATCTTTGGCTTTTCCATAATTATTTTCTGGAGGTCAGGGTCGGTTTTACCAGCCAAGGCCAGTAATTCATCAGCATCAGTTTCAAGCAGAGCTGCCATCCTTTTTATTGTTTCAGATGCCGGAGGATCGAAATCACCGTTTTCAATTCTACTTAAATAAGTTGCACTGATTCCAACAGCTAGTGCAAATTGGCGGAGCGAAAACTTTGGGTCTATAGCCTTCTTAGCATCCCGAAGTTTTCGAATTTTGTTACCGAATTCTCGCTTTCCTGGCATCTGATACCTTAAAAAACAATAAAGCCTTATCTGTTTAGCAATACTAAACAGTTTATTTTGTTTTACAATAGAAAAAAATGCCGAAAAAGATGCGATTTGCTTAACTAATTGATTTGCAACGAGTTAAATTAAAAAATATTTTATAAAAATTTTATTGCACAGAATTCTCTGCCATTCAATGTGAAAATAATTAGGCAAAGGTGTCATTCTGGTGATCGGACCATCTCACCTTTCCATCTTTGAAAATCCCATTTTAAACCCTAATCAATTCAAATTTAATGCAACAAATTAGCCACTCGTGTTAATAAATAACTATAGAGGGATATATTTTTTATCCCGTTTTCAGGCCAAAATTCGCATATGGAACATTTGTTCTTGTCCAGATTTTTTTTAAACGCTATTTTTTCGCGATGCCGGAGGCACAATGGAAAAAGAATCAACAGAAAAGATAGAAACTATTAACCAGGAAGCTATTGCTGAACTCATTGATATTGCTTCTATAGCACAGAGGCTCAAATGTTCAACCCGGCATGTGAGGCGGTTAATTGAAGCACGAAGAATTCCCCGGCCGATCAAACTTGGCGCATTATTGCGATGGATAAAAGCGGATATAGATCAATGGTTTATACAAGGTTGCCCTAATTGCCGTAAATAAATAAATAAATTAGCTTTTATGTAGAATTGACTTGATGTGTTCCAAAAATTAGTGCTCATGTGTGACACCTTGAAAGGGACAAATTTATGGCAGTAATATACAAAAAAACTTATACTCAGCATTTGCCGCAGAATACCAAGATAGTCGAACGTAATGGCCAGAAAATGGCCATGTGGGTAGATAGTAAAGGCAAAAAGCACTTTGACCAGATTACCACCGGCAATAAGGGCCAAATCAAGATCATTCGTTACAGCCCCGTTTATATTGCCCAATATCGCGATGCTGATGGCCAAATGGTATATGAATCCACCAACTGCCGGGATGAACAATCTGCAAGACATGTTTTGGCTGAACTTGTTAAAAGAGTCGAACATGTTAAAGCGGGTATTATTAATACGCAGCAGTGTCGAACTGCCGATCATGCAAAATTATCACTTGATGAACATATCGAATCCTATCTTGAGCACCTGCAGGCAAAGACTGTTCGGGGCAAGCGAGTATCAATAGACCATAGAATTAACGTACAGCGTCAATTGGAAAAGTTGATTGATGACTGCAAATTCCGAAGACTTATAGATATCACCCGCGACGTGATGGAAAAGTGGATGAACCGTTCTGAAAAAGATGGTATGGGATCACGTACCCGCAATACCTATCGTGCCGCAATTATCGCTTTTTGCAATTGGTGCGTCGAGACCGATAGAATGGCAGCCAATCCTTTATCAAGGCTGTGCGCCGCCGATGAGCACGCAGATAAACGCAAACAGCGACGAGCGTTGACGGAGGAAGAATTGAATAGGCTCTTTACCACTGCCAGGCTTCGCCCTCTTGCTGAATATGGCCGTGAATCGTTGCCGCTGCCAAATGAAAAAAGAAAAGGTCATAAGTCCTGGCAAAAAGAGCCATTTGTTTTTGAAAAGTTAGAAGAAATGGTAAATAAAGGCAGAGAAGTTTTAAAAGATAATCCCGAATTGATATCTGATCTCGAATGGTTGGGATATCAAAGATCGCTCATTTACAAGGTCCTTGCACTTACAGGTCTTCGCAAAAGCGAACTTGCCAGTATCACCATTGGCCAGGTTTGGCTGAATAACAAACAGCCATACCTTGAACTTAAGGCCAAAGATGAAAAGGCCGGCCGTGGCGCACAAATACCACTTCGAAATGATCTTGCTGGTGAGATCAAACAGTACATGAAAGAAAAATTATTGCATCTACAGAGCGAATCGAAGAAAAAAGGCAGCGTAATACCCGCGAGACTCCCTGCCGTCCTGCCGCTATTTGATATGCCAAATTCTATGGTAGGCATATTTGACAGAGATCTTGCCGCTGCCGGAATTGAAAAAACAGATGAAAGAGGACGAAGTCTTGATGTTCACGCTCTGCGACATACGTTTGGCACTCATCTCAGTAAAGCAGGTGTATCGCCCCGAGTCGCCCAGGCCGCGATGAGGCATTCATCAATTGATCTTACAATGAATATTTACACCGACCCGACACTTCTCGATGTTGCAGGTGCCATCAATGCACTGCCGAAGTTTGCGGCATCGCAATCAAATAGTGCCAAGATAGCGTAATATTAAAATTGTTATCCCGCAAAACGGCACACGGTGACGCACATTGGAACAAATCTAGTTGACACAATAAGAAATCTAACCATTTGGCAACTCCTAGAAACGTGAAAGTCGGGTCTTTATCTCTTATAAATGGATAAAAAGTATTGACATTTGTCTTCAATTCTGATATATTTTATGAATGAAGAAGAAATTATTTAAATTCATAACCGCATTAAATCTTTATTTACTATTCATCATCTCTTTGACTGCTTCACTATGCTTTTCCGTAGATAATAATCTTCCCATAAGTATTCCAGGCGGCCCATATACTATCGATATCGGCGACACATTAGCCCTTGACGGTTCCGGTTCTTACGACCCCGATTCCGAAATCGGCGATTTCATTGTACAATATGAGTGGGACCTTAATGGTGACGGAACTTATGATATAATTGGTTCCGAATCTCCGAGAATCACATGGGAAACACTCTCAACTCTTCTTACCGAGGGCATTCAATACCCAACTTCACCACTAACATACCAGCCATATATTTCAATCGGCCTGCGGGTTACAGACAGTTTTGATGCGACAAGCATCAGTTACACAACCCTCAAAGTATACAACACCAATCCAACTGCTTTTATGGATATAACACCTAATCCTTGTGCCGTTGGCCAGCCTGTCAATTTTAGCGGAAGCGGCTCTTATGCTGGAAATCCACAGCATACTATAGCTGCCTGGACATGGAGATTTTATCAAGATGGTTCATTAATCACAACAATAGCAGGCGAAAACATTAATTATACATTTCAGAACCCAGGTGCTTATGAGGTCAATCTTACAGTGACAGACTCCGGAGGCTACACTGGTTCAATTGTAGGAACGGTGGTCATAAACAATCCCCCTAACCACTCTCCTGAGGCACTTGCAGGCGGACCATATATAATCGATATCGGTGACACATTAAACCTTGATGGTTCCGGTTCGTACGACTCCGATTACGAAATCGGCGATTTCATTGTACAATATGAATGGGACCTCAATGGTGACGGCGTTTATGATGTAATTGGTTCCGAATCACCGAGGGTCTACTGGCAAACACTCTCAACTCTTCTTGCACAAGGTGTTCAATATCCGACTCCGGCTTTTTCCGCCCCGAATATTCTAATAAGTCTGCGAGTTACAGACAGCTTTGGTGCGACAAACATCGGCTATACGTACCTTGGGGTCTATAACCCTAATCCAACGGCTTTAATGGATATAACACCCAACCCCGGTATTATCGGCCAGCCTGTCAATTTTAGCGGAAGCGGCTCTTATGCTGGAAATCCACAGCATACTATAGCTGCCTGGACATGGAGATTTTATCAAGATGGTTCATTAATCACAACAATAGCAGGCGAAAACATTAATTATACATTTCAGGATGCAGGTGTTTATGAGGTCAATCTTATAGTAACAGACTCCGAAAGCCGAACTAATTCAATTACAGAAACTATGGCCATAGATGTTCCACTTGAGCATCATCCGGTGGCACACCCGGGCGGCCCTTATACAATATTTATTGGAAATACGCTTATACTCGACGGCTCAAATTCTTACGATCCTGATGCAGAAGATCAAATCGTTTCATATGAATGGGATATAAATAACGACGGTACATACGACTATAGCACCGGCAATTCCCAGTTGCAGATTGATTGGCTATCACTGACTTCGATATTGGATCCGCAAAACTATCCTGCTGATTCCGTTACAGGTGAACCATGTATAACAATTAAATTGCGTGTTACGGATTTAACGGCTTTATCGAGTACAGCGCAATCAAAATTGAGAATTTATTCTGATTTGCCTACCGCTATCGCAGTCATATTCCCTGAACCTGCAATTGCAGGAAATCTGGCTTATCTCGACAGCTCAGGTTCGTATGGATGCCGCTTACTCAGTTCTCAAATTGTTTCATGGACTTGGAAAATTTATAAGGATTCGATTCTTATAGACACACTCACCGGGAGTAATGTTTCTTACATTTTTCCTGAAGTCGGACAATATCAAGTCGAATTGATAGTAATTGATGATGCTTCGCGTACAAACACTGTAACATTTACTCTCCCGGTTACTCCTGGCAGTTATAAAATTCTTGGCGACCTGAACAACGATTCAAAAGTTGATTTTGCAGATTTCGCAATTATGTCAGAAAATTGGCTGATCGATTGCGTCCAGGAAGCGTCAAATCCCGCATGTACACTGCGATAGTATATTTTTTATGGACAGTTTAAATCGAATGGATGAGTAGCAAGGCCGGCGTAGCACCCCGCGTCGCCCAAGCCGCAATGAGACATTCATCAATTGATCTGACAATGAATATTTATACTGATCCGACACTGCTGGATGTGGCGGGTGCGATCAATGCGCTGCCAAAATTCACCGGCTCTTCATCTTCTGCTGCAAAGATCGCATGAACGCAAATATTTAAATTAAAAAATAAAAATTAAATTATTACAGTTAGAATTCTGTTATTAGCCATTTGTCATTAGAGTCTTGCACAAAATGGATTGGAAAACTAAATAGCCCATCATCCTGTTCGGTTACCATTTCATAATAATATATATTACCAAGGGTCATATCGAAATATATTTTTCCCAACCCTCTTGCATAATCGCTACGATCCTCAATCTTTTCGAATATTTTCTTGTAATTTTCATTCAAAGGGTAACACATCAGTGAAATCGCTTTTTCTGTGTCATCATTAAGCAGAGCTGCTCTGAACTGCTCAAAAGTTGCATAGGGCGATTCATTTGAGTTTTCAAATGTGGGTAATTCCGGATTTTTCTTTTCTTCCTCTTCTATTATTGCGTAACGTAACTGCATTGCCGAATCTTCTTCGGCTAAGGTTCTATAAAAATCTTTCGCCTCGGCAATTCCCAAAGCATCCCTGTTCTGCTTCCACCAACTTCTCCATTTCTCAATGACAGCTTTTTCCCCTGCTTCCGATAAAGTTCTTAAGCTTTTTTCGTCTGCAAAATCCTGCCCTGTGATCTCTTTTAAAACCGCATTTGCTACCGATCTGCTGTTCCTGCTCTTTGATTCCAAAGTTAATATCATTATGGAAACGCCATTGTGGTCACCAAACGCATTTAGCGTAAGTGCTGCCTGCCTTCTTACATAAATATCCGGATGATACAGCATCGGTTTGACTGTCTCAACCGTTGAGTTGTTACCAATCACAGACAATAACTGCATAGAAATTTGATATAGATTTGCAGCCTGATCTTTAATTTTTAGTAATTGAATTAAATAAGGTGATGCTGATTTATCCTTAGTTTGAGACAGATTGTTTAAAATTTCTAATTTTTCCTTGTCACTTATCTTGCTTGATATCAATTCTGCATACAATTCCTCTCGTCGTCTTTGCTCACCAGTCTGCCACAAGCTCTCTTTTCCCCTGTTCTTTTGCCACCAATCCTCAATTTCTTTTACAATTTCCTGTCGCTTTGTGATTATTTCAGTTCCTTGAAGATCTTGCCTGTCAATAATAATTCTTAATCCTCCCAACGCCACATTGAATTCATTCCGGTCAAGATTATCTTTAAGGACTTTTATCAGGGGTTCAATTCCCGAATCATCCCTGTGTTTAAACAATTCAACCGCCACCAGATTAATTGCTTCCACATTGTCTGTGATCAGATAGGTCTTTAACTTTTCGATGTATTCAGCTTCATTGATTTTACCTTCTTGAAACGCCTGCAGATCTACTGTTATTTTGTGTCGAATAAGTGATGTATGATGTTTTCGGCTACCTGTTTTTATCGCCTTTTCTTCTAGGCCCTTCCCAACTTCCTCGCTTATCGCATTTTGCAGTTTTGGCCCCATATAATTACGCATGGTCTTGATAACACCTATGTTTTTGCCATACGAATATTTCTCATCCCAAGGCTGCAGATTTATGATGTTGTCCTCTTTTTGATATTTATAGTTCAGATTGGGTTCAAATGCTATAAAACACATGTTATTATGTACGAAGTACCAAGCATATTCTTTTTTGTAGACTAATACATGTTCAGGTTCCAAGTCTAATGCTAATGAGCCTTCAATTGTTACTTTTTGATTTGGTACGAAATAATTGCCGTTTACATCTGTGAGGGTCTCATATTGTACAGCCTGTTCAGTTTGCGATTCTGGACCAGATACTCTGATGTCCCAAGTAAATGCTAACAAAGCATCCATGATCGGCTTATTGGTAATTGCATCAATGACTTTTCCTGAGCGTGTCCCGGTTTCATACGTCCGTGAGTAATTTGTTTCATGCCCAATATTTTTTTGTAAATCATTGACCTCTTTGCCATAGGTAATGTACGTAAGACAAAAAATAATAAGCACTTCCAAAAACCATGTCCGACGCATATTTATCCCTCGAAAAAAATCCTGGGCGTTCAAATGCTTTTCGATAAATTAACTGACGTTCCCATTTAAACGGTTTACGAAAAAGGAATCTTAAAACATTAATAATTCTACTAAAAGGCTCTTGAATAAGCAAGAATGTTCTACTGCCATTTTTTTTGTTTTTTCTATAATGTTCAGTAAAATTAAAAAAGGCTATTGGAATTTGCAAGTCTATCGCAGCAACTAATGATCCAGGATAATTTAGGCCGGTTAGCACACCAGGCCGCAATGCAGCATTCATCACTTCATCTTACGATGAATATTTATACTGATCCAACACTTCTTGATGTTGCGGGAGCTATCAATGCCCCAAAATTTACAGTCTTGCAATCAAAAAGTGCCAAGATGGCGTAAACAATTATTCCACTACCACACATGGGGAGCGACGTATCGGCTGCTCTGTATTAGTGCCCGCTGATATTGTTTCAATCCACACTCCCACGCGGGGAGCGACCAGGCGAAATATTCCTGCAAAATACCGGTATCCTGTTTCAATCCACGCTCCCATGAAGGAGCGACATAATCATTTTATATTTTGAAAGGTTACACAATGTTTCAATCCACGCTCCCGTGAAGGGAGCGACATTGCCGCGCCTGAAATGATAACCGAACTTGACGCGTTTCAATCCACGCTCCCGTGAAGGGAGCGACCAGCAATAAACCACTAAACAGCTAAAAGCAATCGTTTCAATCCACGCTCCCGTGAAGGGAGCGACCAGGGGTTAATCGTGCGTAGCTGCGTAAAGCATAAGTTTCAATCCACGCTCCCGTGAAGGGAGCGACAAAGAAGGTGATGGTCTCAAGGTTATAAGAAATGAGTTTCAATCCACGCTCCCGTGAAGGGAGCGACAAGAACACTGAGGTATTTTGAATTTGAAGATGAAGTTTCAATCCACGCTCCCGTGAAGGGAGCGACAGCCGCCTGCGACATCATCGACCGTCAGGCCGCCGGTTTCAATCCACGCTCCCGTGAAGGGAGCGACAAAGAGTTTAATTGAATTAATGAGTTCGGCGGGGTTTCAATCCACGCTCCCGTGAAGGGAGCGACGTTTCAGCCTGTCCCGATTTTATAATTTTTTGGAGTTTCAATCCACGCTCCCGTGAAGGGAGCGACTTCCAGAACTTATAAAGACCCGCAACAAGTTTTGTTTCAATCCACGCTCCCGTGAAGGGAGCGACAAGATAGAACATATTTTGTTGCGTTTCGGTCAAGTTTCAATCCACGCTCCCGTGAAGGGAGCGACCTGCGAATGCTGTTTACGCAAACTTAATACAAATATGTTTCAATCCACGCTCCCGTGAAGGGAGCGACTTTCATAATAAAGTTTTAGTTTAACCACTCACAAGTTTCAATCCACGCTCCCGTGAAGGGAGCGACGATTATAGATATTTCTTGAGAGAGAAAGCCGAAGATGTTTCAATCCACGCTCCCGTGAAGGGAGCGACAATCAAGGCTCTGCGAGAAAAACAGGGAACATCGGTTTCAATCCACGCTCCCGTGAAGGGAGCGACGCAGTAGAGGGATGTGTAATGTGGGCAATCCTAACGTTTCAATCCACGCTCCCGTGAAGGGAGCGACGAATTCGACAAGTTTTAGTTTTGATAAGGACAAAGTTTCAATCCACGCTCCCGTGAAGGGAGCGACGTCGTATAACCAGTATCAAGCACTATATGAACAGTTTCAATCCACGCTCCCGTGAAGGGAGCGACATCAGAATAATGTTGCTGGGTTACCCTCTTATCTGTTTCAATCCACGCTCCCGTGAAGGGAGCGACACTGTTGCCATACCCGGGTGGATACAAAGAGTATGTTTCAATCCACGCTCCCGTGAAGGGAGCGACTTGCCATTTAGCACCCACCCACCGAAGATATTAGTTTCAATCCACGCTCCCGTGAAGGGAGCGACACCAGGAGGCCATGCGAATGACACCGATACAAGGTTTCAATCCACGCTCCCGTGAAGGGAGCGACTCTGATACGCAGGCATTTGCTCTGTAATGTATCTGTTTCAATCCACGCTCCCGTGAAGGGAGCGACCAAGTTAATAACAAATTTTAGAAAGGGTAAAAAATGTTTCAATCCACGCTCCCGTGAAGGGAGCGACGTTGTATAACTATGGCAGAAAAACTTACACTTGAAGTTTCAATCCACGCTCCCGTGAAGGGAGCGACGATATACAGCCGCAGTTTGTTACGTTTGACGGTCGTTTCAATCCACGCTCCCGTGA
>Ga0154576_1056_pt1 | contig 33518 bp, 23 predicted proteins | sample RifGroF2_FD_116005 | JGI IMG/M metagenome (GOLD analysis project Ga0154576, IMG submission 116005) | Planctomycetes bacterium GWF2_41_51 | reverse complement strand
CTCATCCTCGATTGTATATAGCAAACGAGGGCTTGGCGCAAGTTAAAATAGGAAAAATTTCAGAGCTTTTCTACAGAGCTCAACGTCGAATGAATTGAAAATTGAAGAATGTTATTGACAGGATGGAAATATGAAACTGACGAATTGGCAGGTTTTTAGTGAAAAAGAAATAAAAGCAGTTAACGAAGCGTCTTTGGATATCCTGGAAAAGACCGGTCTGCTTATCGAAAGTAAAACGGTAAGAGACTTGTTAGTTGAAAATGGAGCCGTTTGTAACAGCGAGAGAGTTACTTTCCCGAGAAGTCTTGTTAACGATTGTATAGCGAAGAACAAAAAAATTATTCAAATGACAGACCGCAACGGCAAAGACGCATTTGTAATCGGCGACGGAGGAGTTCGTTTTGCCGGTGGTCATAATGCTGTCTTTGTAATGAAAGATGGAACGGGTGAAAGAAGAAATGCAATAATAAAAGATATCGAAGATTATGCGAAAATTTGTGAGCATCTCGATGATATCGATATAGCAGGAGTTCCGCTGAACCCATCTGATGTTCCGCCTAAAACGATGCTTACCCATACTGTTGCGGCTATGATGCGGAATACGAAAAAGCCAGTGTTTTATTCATCTGAAAGCAAAGAAGTTAATTTGAGCATAATAGAACTTGCCAAAGCCGCGACGGGATTTGACAGCTTCAAAGAACGCTCGAGTATGATAAGCCAGTTATCGACAACAAGTCCATTATACTGGGAGGCGGGGGCTGCTGAATCAGCGGTAGAATGTGCAAAGGTTGGAATGCCACTGGCGTGGCTGCCGCAGCCTATTTCGGGGCTTACATCACCTTATACTGTAGCGGGAAATATTACGCTGCATAACACTGAGGTACTTTCTGCTGCTGTAATTACGCACTTGGTTAATCCGGGTACTCCGCAAATCTACGGTGCTGCGTGGACATCGTACGATATGCGGTATTCGAATGTTGTTATCGGCAGGCCTGAAGAGGCTTTGATGCGAATCGCAGGAGCTCAAATGGCTCATTATTATAATATGCCAAGTCATAGTATCGGACCGGACGCTGATTCAAATATCGATGATGAACAGCTTGGCTGGGAAAAGATGATGAGTTTACTTGCCGCAATAAGCGGAGGTAATGATCTGATCGTCAATTCTGGAATGTTCGGAACGGGAATGACTTTTACGAATGAACAGCTTCTCCTTGATAATGAAATGAATCGTTTTGCTGAAAGGATAGCGGCTGGTATCGAAGTTACTGAAGATACAATAGCAAGAGATTTGATTTCCAGTATCGGGCCGCGAGGTGATTATCTCGCTTCGGATCATACACTGAAGTATTTGCGAACTGGAGAACATGTTGAGCCAAGTATAATCAAAGGGTTAAATTATGAGAACTGGCGAAGCAATGGTTCGAAAAAATGCACTCAACTGGCGGCTGAAAAGGTTTCGAAAATGCTCGAAGGTGAAAATAAGGCTTTGCTAAAAGCTGATGTTGGATTAAAATTAAGTCAAATTCTTACAAAATGGGATGAATTGTACAAATAAGAATCTGAAATTTCGCAAAGGTAATTAAATGCCTGCACAAAAACTGAAACCACGCATAGGAATTGCCTGTTTGTCCAGCCCTTTGGAAGTGGGCGCTGACAAGGCAGCCCGGATGGAACAAAAACTCTCAGAAGTTCTGAAAAGTATCGGCTGTGAGGTCGTTGAGGCAGGATCGGTTGACAGTCCTGAAAAAGCAATCGCAGCGGGCAAAAAGTTGGCCGAAAAGCACGTTCATGGTGTAGCTTTTGGTGCGGTAAGCTGGTTTGAAGATTACCTTGTTGTAGATTTGCTTGAAGAATGTAATGTGCCGATATTTTTGTGGTCATTTCCGGGAGTGGAAACGGGGGCATTATGCGGCAGCCAGCAATTAACGGCCTATTTAAAGCAGCTTGATTATTCATATAGCTGTGCGTTTGGTGATGTGAACGATGAAGCAGCCATAAAAAAAATACAAAGCTGGGCCAAAGCCACTGCATTGAAAAAACTATTAAGAACGTCGAAGATCGGCATAGTTGGACATCGTATAGCCGGTATGGTTGAAGCAGCAGTAAATGAGATCCAGCTTAAAAAATCATTGGGGCCTCGTGTTATCTATTTTGATTTGGCTAAGATATTAGGTATATCCGCTCAATTGAGTAATTCTGATGTTCAGAAAAAATGGGAAGAATTAACGAAAAAAGCAAACAAGTGCGATGTTTCGGAAAAAGAAGGTGTTGACTCAATCAAAATATATAAAGCATTACGTGAAATAATAACTCAAAACAATTTAAATGCACTTGCCTTCGGCTGTTATCCTGACAATATGGGCTGCGCGTGTATTGCAGCGTCTTTGCTGGCGGATGAAAATATACCACTTGCCTGCGAAGGCGATGTAAATGCTGCAGTAGGGCAGCTTATTTTATCGTCGCTGACAGGTCGGCCGACGCACAATACTGACTGGCTTGAGCCTTTGGATGACGGAACTATTGTTCTTACACATTGCGGTTCTGGTTCTTTGAGCCTTGCTGACAGCGAGGGCAAAATTACTTTGGGACATGTCAGATTAATGAAGCAGGGAGTTTGTGCAATGTTTCCGTCTAAGCCAGGGATTGTTACAATGCTGAATCTTTTGCCTCGTGGGGAGCATTATCAAATAGCGATGCTGAAAGGTGAAGCTTTGCATACGGAAATGGTTTTTCCGGGCAATCCACTGAGAGTGAAATTCCAAGCACCTACCATGGCAATACTTGACTGGATCCATAACGAAGGCATTGGCCATCATTGGGTGGTCGGCTATGACGATATTTCAAATGAGATAAGAATGTTAGTTTCAATTACTAAAAATAATCGGCTAATTGAGCTTGTATAAAAGTAAAAATTGTGCAAATAAACGTTTTGGTGATTGAAGTGGCATTCATTTGTAAAAGAAGAAAAAATAATGCTGCAGATACAAAATAAGATAGGCTTAATTAAGATTGTAAGTATTTATTAAGCAAGAAGATATATCTTTTTATAATTTTGTTTGACAAGTATTCTATAAAACTGATAAACTAACCTAAACGTTAAGCTTGTTTTAATGGTGCTATGACAACCACAATTAAAAAAATAGCAGAAGTCGCGAATGTTACTCCTTACACAGTAAGTGTTGCTCTGCGAGGCAGAAACGGGGTTAGTGAAAAGACTCGTCAAAGAATCGAGAAAATCGCGCAGCAGCTTGATTATGTTCCCAATTTTACGGCAAGATCCCTGGTGTTAGGGAAAACCGGTCTGGTCGGTATTCTCAGCGCCGGTACAAATAACGACTTATCTGTTTTCTCCTCTCAAATGTTAATCGAGGCCATTGAACGCAAACTTTTTGATAAAGGTTACCAGGCTATTATGGGGTTAACATACGGTTTAGCCAAATATGAGTATGAATGTGTTCAGTTATTTCGTGCGCGTCGAGTTGATGCGGTAATCCTCTTATCTGGTGGAGAGAAAGTTGACAATATAAAAACTTACAATAGTTTTCCTTGTCCTCTAATAAATGTAGAGCATCGTTTCGAGGGAATCGAATGCGACAGAATCAGGGTTGATCGTTCTTATGGAATGTTTGAGGCGACAACTTATTTACTGGAACTTGGCCACAGGAAAATAGCATTTTTCGGATGTGATCACGATGATTTATGCAGTTGTGAAAGATTAATCGGTTATCAAAAGGCTTTTAAAGAAAAAGGAGTGGAATGCGATCCTTCGATGCTATTGAAGATTCCGGTAAATACCATTAACATGGAAAATATTTACAAAATAACATTGGACATTCTAAAAACTATTAAACCTACAGCTATTATAAATACTAACGATTTCGGCTGTATCTCAATTCTTAAAGCCGTACAGGATTTTGGCCTGGAGATACCCAAAGATATTTCAGTTATTGGTCACGATGATATGCCTTTTTCGGCATATATAAATCCTGCTTTAACAACAATACGACAGCCATACGCTCAATTAGCGGCGGCAATTGTTGAGAAAGTTGATAAGCGAGTAAAAAATGAAGAGGCTGAACAATCTTTTGAAAATATTTCGATGCGGGCAAAGTTGATAATTCGAAACTCGACGGGGTCTTGTAAAGAATTTGCAAAATAAATAATACGGCTTAATGATGCAGTGTGTTGCTGCGAAAATGAGGCTGTTTTTTAAGGTTCGGAGGGAAGAGTTATGAAGATGGCTATAATGCTGAAAGTTTTTGTTTTGTTGATGTTTTTGGGGACAGCAGGTAATCTGTACGGATATGGATTATACTGGCAGGGACCAGAAAATGGAGACTGGGCCAGCGCAGGCAACTGGGCGCTGGAATGGGCGGGGACTTTGTATTCAAATTATACCTACGAGGATAATTTGGCGGCAAATGTTCTTAATGGCAGTAGCGTTATTAATTCAGGCGTGAAGACAGTTTCAGACTTTATGATGGCTACAAACCATGGGGAAATTTCGTTTGGCGGAAATGTTGCTTCAGCAGCGACGAGCGAAGATATTACGTTGACAATTAATAATGGCGCAACTCTCCATAGTACCAGCAATTTTGATCTTGGTTATTACAGCGGTTCTGGGGCAGTTATCGTAAATGTAGAACAAGGCGGAAGTATCATTACTGATGGTTATTTTCTTGGCAGCAGATCGGGCCTTCACACAATTAATCTTGCAGGTAATATCGAGGTAGGCGGTAATTTCGGGATAAGCGGCGCGACAATTATAGATTTTGCTTCAACAGGTTCGCTTGTGATTGCCGGTGACTGGAAGTATTATTTTGACGCTTATTGGTCAGGTACTGTAGTACTTGATAGAGGTGTTGGTAATACTGATCCCGGCTGGGGAACTACTTACGGCATCATCGCAGATTATGACTCTGGAACAAATACAACAACAGTAACATCGATTCCTGAACCAGCAACTATATGCTTATTACTAATAGGCGGGTTGGCTATTAAGCGCCGTAAATAAAAAAGTAAGTTTTTAAATTCTGCCGACAGTTATTTTGTCGGCAGAATTTATGTATCATAAAGCATTAAGTGCATTGGGGCATAATTTGAATTTAAGTTCTCGTTTTATTACTTTTAAGGAGACTAAAAAATGGCTAAACAATATTCAATCGCCACGATAATAACAATGGTGATGTTATTAGCCGGCGGCACTTTTGGGGCGGACTGGACCGGGTCAGTCAGTGATGATTGGGATGTAGCAGGGAACTGGAGCACAAATGCAGTGCCGACTATCAATGATGCCGCTAATTTTTATAACGGTACTGCTATTATGTACTCCGGCGTTCATGAAGCGAAAGATTTCTTTATAACACAACTTGGCACTTCAACAGGCGATATCAGCGTTACGTTTAAGAGCGGCTCATCACTTTCGATATCACCGCATCATTTTTATATAGGGTATTATACAGGCCCTTATAGTTCGATTGCTAATATTGAATCGGGGGCAATCGTTAATGTCGCGGGTTCAGTTGTAGTCGGTGTTTCAGGAAGTAAAGCAACAATAAATCTCGCCGGGGAAATTAATGCGGGTGGTTTCAGCATTAACGGCGTAAACGCAATTGTAAATTTTAGTGCTTCAGGAAAACTTACCGTTACAGGTGACAGTACAGCAGCTTTTGCAGATACAAGTTCCTGGATTCAGGAAGGACTGCTGCGAATAGAAGGAAAGACAGTGAATGATGCCGGCTGGCCGGGATTCAACGCTCAATATGACTCTGAAAATGGGATAACAACAATTACCGCCGGAGTAGGTTATGCAGGGCCAACAGCGGCAAGCTGGACAGGCGCTATTAGTGACGATTGGAGTGTCGCAGGAAACTGGAGCGGTGGTGAAGTTCCAGGCTGGAATACTTCGGTAACAATCAGGACAGGAACCTGCGTAATTTATTCAGGCAACGTAACAGTTAAAGATTTTACGGCATTTGCCAATTATTCAGGCACCGGTAATGTAGCTATAACGATTAAAAACGGTGCGAGTTTGAGCAGTTCGTGGAATATCGATCTTGGATATTTTGGCGGAACAGAAACCGTCTTTTTTGCAGTCGAGCAGGGAGCTTCGGTTACAGCGGGATGGATGTTTAATACGCGAAGGCCGGGCAACACCTATACCACAATAGGCGGAACACTAATGGGGTTAGGAGCTACAACTGATTATGGTATTGATATTTCAGCTACAACTATAATAGATTTTACCGCAACCGGAAAACTCATAGCCAAAGGCAATATGGTTGAAACCTTTAACGGTTGGGCTTTGCCGACAAACAATCAATTCAGAGACCGCGGAATAGGCGCCGATGATCCGCAATGGGGTTCAACATACGGAGTAGTTGCTGCTTATGATTATGCGTCCAAAACAACAAGGCTGACATCAGTCGCGGGCCCGATCTGTGATAGTACTTACAGATTGCCTGGAGATGAAAATATGGATTGCACAGTTGATTTTGAAGATTTTGCGTTAATGGCTCAAAATTGGATGATCTGTGCATGGGATCCACAGGAAGCTTGTCAATAATATTAGGTTATCTGTAAATAAGGAGATCTGATTATGTTTAAGATATCAAACAAAACGATTATATGCATATCTGCTGCAATGCTTCTTTTGTGCAGTGCTGCAAATGCGATTTATTATGAACTGGCTTTTATCGGCGGTGATTCAGTTGACCCTACGAATTGGACTGTGGGTAACGACTGGCAGCCATACGGTGATATACCATATGAAGCCGATCCATGTGAGTGGCAGTCGCCTCAGGATTGTGATCTTGTCTGGATCGGAAATAATTGTGTGATACCAAACGGATACGTTGCGTATGTCAGAGACTTTACGCTAACTGTAAACTACCCCGGGAATTCTGAATTGTACATACCTGCCGGTCCTGCAAATCAGGATGTTTCAATGACAATCGAGAGCGGGGGATTTCTAAGGAGCGACTTCAATTTTTATGCCAGCTATTTCGGCCCAACCGATTACAAAACATACTTAAATATCGAAAGGGACGCTATAGTAATTGTCGGCTGGACGTTCAGTGCACGTTCATCGGGGGCAAGCGAAATAAATCTTGATGGATATCTACGCGCTGAGGGAAAAATGGGTACAAGCTTCGATTTGAATGCCTTTACTCACATCGATTTCGGGTGGTCAGGAATGATGGTGCTTGGCGGAGACTATACACTTCAATTCAGCGATGCGAGCGGTTGGATTCAGGAAGGGCTTATAACAGACAGAGGCGTCGCGTATGGGCAGCCGGGCTGGGGGACAACCCACGGACTGAAAGTGGAATATAAAAACAATTCGACGATAATTACATCAATAGCATATACGCCTGATCCCAATGCAGCGTCTAATCCTGTTCCGGCAGATAATGATGATAATGTTTACCCTGATCAGGTTCTTAGCTGGAATGAACCGGTTTTCGGGCCGGCTAATATGTCGTATAAACTTTATTTAGGTATGAATCCTGAACTGAATGTTACACCAGTAGAACTTACGAGCACAACTTATACTCCACCTGTACTTCTGAAAGGGAATACATATTACTGGAGAGTTGATATTGTAGATGCTGACACAGGACAGACAGTAAAAACCGGTTTCAACTGGGAATTTACTTTGCCGATCACGGCCAGTCCTGAACTGCTATCGCCTGCTAATAATTCTGATGTAGTGCAAAGTATGTTGCTGCTTCAGTGGAAGACAGATTCTTATGCGACCGAAAATACTCTTTCATTACGTCTTGCTTCAGATGAGACCTGGACAGATGTGGTAGTAACTGAATCAAGCTATCAGCCTACGGGACTTGAGCCGGGTGAAGCTTATGAATGGAAAGTTAAGAGTGTATTTCCGGATAGTTCAGTCTTGGAAAGTGAGGTCTGGACGTTCAATACCATCGATCCTGTTTGCAACGGCGACCAAAGATTAGTCGGGGATGAGAATGACGATTGTATCGTGAATATTACAGACCTGGCAATTAAATTAGACAATTGGCTTAAATGGTAATTTATTCAGAAATCTGTAAGGGTCTGTGAATAAGTTTTACAGACCCTTTTATGAAATTAAAATTATGAAATTAAAACATATAAAAAAGCTGTTTGTCATTTTTTTGATGATAGCGGATTGCTCTTTTGGTGCATACTGTTCATGGTTTGGCGGAAATTCTACCGGTCCGGATAACTGGGCGATAGCGAATAACTGGGCATGCGGAATAGTTCCAAACAGCACATATACAGCCAATATCAGCACAAATGGGTCTTCACCAGTAATCAGCAGCAATGTCGGCACAGCGCAAGGTATTTATATGTCGCCTTACTTTGCAAGTGATTCAGTTGAGCTGACGATTGATGGAGGAACAATAAATATTGCTCAGAATATTTATATTGCCACAGTTGGAAGCGGCACCGCGAATGTTACAGTTACAAACGGTGGTTCACTAATCGCTTTGGGCAGCGGTTATGGCAATCTAAATCTTAACGGCAGCGGAAAAGGTAATCTGATTATCATTGATGGTACTGTAGAAGTAAAATCTGTAATAATCTCCGCGGGGCATTCAATTGTTATCGGGAATAATGGGAATTTAATTATTCAAAGTGACGCAGTAAACCTGATAAATGATTATATTCAGAATGGCCTTATCGCAGCATATCAGGGTCAGGGATCTGTAAAAGTTATTTATGAAAATGGCAAAACATACGTGAATTTGCAGGGAATAGTGCAGGGAGAATCTTATCTTTTCGCAGATATCGATGGAAATAATCAGGTAAATATTATTGATTTAGCTTTTTTAGCGAGTGAATGGCTTTTAACGGATCCTGGTATTTCTCAAACAAGAATGCCCTGGATAGACGCACGGATGTACAATGGCGGCGCATTAAATAACGAAACTATAAATAAAGCAATCAATGGTATTGGCGGTGTTAAGAGAACTTTACTGCTTGGAGCAGGAATATGGGAGGTAAATAATTCACTTACTATTCCTTTAAATATTAATTTGAAGTTTGAACATGGTGCAATCTTAAATGTAAATGCGACTTGTATAGTGAATATAAATGGTTCGTTAGACGCTTCCGCAAATCAGATATTTTCAGGTTCCGGCCAGGTAAAATTGAATCCACTAATCCAAAGTGCGTATCCACAATGGTGGGGAACCCCTGGATCCGGCGACGATACAGCAATATGTCAGGCAGCTTTGGATTCGGGAGTCAGGAATATATATTTCCCTTCGGCTGTATATAATATAGATGCAGATGGAACTGGAGATCAATCAGCCGGCCTCAAGCTGCCCAGTGACGTGAATGTGGCTTTTGAAGAAGGTTCCAAATTAAAAGTTATTCCCAATAGTTCTACGGTATATTCGGTAATTACAATAACCGGAAAAAATAATATAAGTTTATCCGGAGCCTGCATCGAAGGTGACCGCAATTTTCATACAGGTACAACTGGAGAGTGGGGATTTGGGATATCGATTTCAAATTCGCAAAATATAACAATAAAGGATGTCAACGTTTACGATTGCTGGGGGGACGGCATTTATATATGCAGTGTTAGTGATAGAGTAACAGTCAGAGATTCGATATTCAATCATAATCGAAGGAATGGATGCTCAATAATCAGCGCTAAAAATGTGTTATTTGAAAATTGTGTCTTCTCTAATTCAGATGGTACATCGCCTTACAAGGGAGTGGACATAGAGCCAAATTATGAATCGGATATACTTCAGAATATCGTTTTCAATAATTGCAGGTCATATAATAATCTGGCAAAAGGATTCAGCCCCGCATTCGATGGTGCTTTAATTAATCCGGTTTCCATTACTTTCAGCAACTGCAGCAGTGATGGTGACGGAACAGGTTTTGGTATCGATGCGGGTCCAAGAAATACTTTAGGAACTATTACTTTTCGTGATTGTACCAGCACTAACGCAGTGGAAAACGGGTTTAGCTGCATAGCCGCAAACATAAATACTGTTATCGATGGATTGTACATTGTTAATCCGGGGCAGAGAAATGACTCGCGTCCTCAATTTTCGAGTGGATTCGTGGTTTGGATCGACAGCAGCCGTTCAAATCTATGGTGTGGAAATATTCATGCAAGTAATGTAAATGTTCAATCCAGTGACGGGAAAGCGGAATACGCATTGTATTTAAATAACGAGGCGTCCGGAGGTACTACAACTTTCAGGGATATAGATATCCAGATGACAACGAATATGATTAATGCAAAAAGATTATACAAAGGTACGGGGCCTTACGCGGATTATTGTACTATAACTTTCACGGATAATCCCGTTTACAACAGTACGGCAAGTGTATCTTCTGGAAATATGTATAAGTATATCAGTCAAAGATTAACAAATCAAGGAGCTTCCGGTCCTGTAACGTTTAACTTTAACAGCGCGTCTGCTTCAAGTTTTGACAGCACATATTTGATTGATAATTTAAATGGAAACGGAATTATATTAAATTTCAGTGGATATAATTTAATGCCGGGAAATCGCAGTACATACAGTTCCAGTCAGCAGGGCAGTTATTTAAAAATACGTGCTGACGGGGTCAATTATTATATCATTGAGAGTGTTGGTACATGGCAATAAAAAGGAAAGGATTTTTTTTATGGCAAAGATATTTTTATTCGGAATAGTGTTTTCATTAATGATTTTGAGCCCTTTTTGTCTTGCGGAAACATCATATATAGAAGTAACAGCTAAAAATGGAACTGGAAACAGCAAGTCTATCACCACAGCATTGAAAAGAATTGGGGAAGACCAAAGAAGCTTGCTTGTTCGCCGAGGGAAATGGGTTATTTCCGAAGAAATAAATATTCCATCTAATGTGAGTTTAACACTTGAGAAAGGAGCTTCCTTTGTTATCGAAAAAGAAGGCAAACTCAAAATAAACGGCTCATTCGAAGCAGAAGGACTTTATCAGCTATTTGATGGTGAAGGAAAAGTTAAATTCGGAGATGGTTTTTTGGGGCAGGTGTTGCCGCAGTGGTGGGGGAACCTCGATGCGCAGGATGATGATACTGTGATTTGTCAATCGGCAATCGATTCGGGGGCGCTATGCGTTAGATTTCCGAAAGGCAAATACGATATTGATGCGGTTAAAAAGGGACCGAAAACGGATCCCAACGATGATAATCAATGGTACGGCGGACTCGATGTTGCGAGTAATTTGACACTGACTTTTGATCCGGGGGCGGTGATAAAGGTTATACCAAATGATGCACGAGTTTATTCAGTCGTCAGAATCACTGGAAAAGAAAACGTACGAATAAGCGGTGCGGTTATCGATGGCGAACGTGATGAGCATAAAGGTACTACCGGCGAATGGGGACACGGAATAGCAATTCGCGGACAATCTAAAAACATCACGATAGAAAACGTAATGGTCTCGGGCTGCTGGGGTGACGGAATTTATATCGGTGAAGGCTGTCCTGAAGATGTTCTGGTTGAGAACAGCAAGTTTGACAATAATAGAAGAAATGCGTGTTCAATTACGCAGGGAAGAAACGTTTTATTTAAAAAATGCACCTTCTCAAATACTCACGGCACCGGCCCGCATAAAGGAGTCGATATCGAACCGAATGTAGAATCGGATGTGATTAGCAATGTGGTTTTTGAAGATTGTTATTCTTATAAAAATCTTACTCAGGGGTTTTCGTTGGCGCGTGATGACAAGCAAAACCATCCGGTTACAGTTACATTTCGGGGTTGTATCAGTGAAGGCGACGGTACAGGTTTTGGGATCGATATCGGGCCAAGCGATACGGCAGGCGTAGTCTATATTAGTAACTGTGTCAGTATAAACGCGCAGGAATCGGGATTTAGATGTACATCAGCGAATATGCCGCTGCAAATTGATGGATTGTACATAGTAAATCCAAACCAGAAAAATGAAAAGCCTGTTTTCGGAAGCGGCTTTGTTCTCTGGTGCAAAGTGCCTTACTATAAAGATAAAGACCGTGTGAAATATACAGGCAATATTACAGCGAGAAATGTCAACGTTTTTTCTTCAGACGGTAAAGCTCATTTTGCTTTGTATATGGATAATGAGCTGGGCGATAAAAGCGGTTTCAAAAATATTGATATTGAATTAAAAACAAATATGCCTGATGAAAAACGCTTTTATAAAGGCAACGGGCCATTCACTGGATATTTTAAAATCAATTTTTCCGATAAAATGGATGCCGTTGGCCAGACAAATAACGCAGTAAAATAAAATTTGAAGTTTAATTAGATAGGAGCGGCTTATGAAAGTATATGCAAAAGCTAAAGGTTTTACACTGGTGGAATTGCTGGTGGTTATATCAATTATAGCGCTGCTGCTGGCAGTTTTGATGCCCGCATTATCCAAGGCAAGAGACCAGGGGCAGCGTGTGGTTTGCTTGTCCAATTTACGTACATTGACAACGGCATGGTGTGCGTATGCCGCAGATAACAGTTATGCAATTGTAGGCGGAATTACAGGCGTCAGTGATGCGCCAAATGACAAACCTGAGTACTATTGGAACGCGTGGGTAGAAGTCCCGCAGGATGCGGCTGGGAATTATACCGGAGGTTCAATTGGTGCTTCTTTTGAATTTACTGATGCGTCAATGGAAGATGAAATACGCGGTATTGAAAAAGGATTGCTGTATAAGTATGTTCAGGATGTCAAACCTTACCATTGTGCCAGCGATCCCCGTAATCGAAATGGCGAAGCATGGAGGAGTTTTACAATAGCAGCAGGTATGAACACGAATTATCCGTCTTACAATCAGTCGTTTGGCGTTCAAAATGCCAAAAAGATGTCTCAAATAAAATTAGCGTCACAAAAATATATCTTTGTTGAAAACAGAGATGTTAGGGGATGGAATGCCGGATTCTGGGATATACAGGCTCCATCCAAAGCACGCGCTCAATGGTGGAATGTTGTTGCAGGCTGGCATAAAAAAAGTTCAGACTGGGGGTTTGCTGACGGTCATGTTGAAGTACAAATGTGGCGGGACAAACGAACTATCGATATTTGTACAGAATTGGATTACCCGACACAGGTATCGATGCGGCCCCGATGCAGTGTTAAAAACAACGATTTACTATGGATAGTAGAACGGCGTATGAATAATTGGTAAACTTCGAAGGATTAAACGTGACAGCAAAAAGAAGTACAGCACCCAAAATTAAAAAGACGGATTACCCAGACATCTTTTCAATTAATGGAAAATCCGTCATTCTTGAAGAGAAAGATTTAGGCATATTTAATGGGATTCTAACTTGCAATGTCCCTTATTCTCAGGTTCTTGCAATTGGCGGTATATGGGCTCCGCCTTATGTAAGTTCTGATTTTTTGTGTGAAGTTCGTTTGTTTGGTGAAATAATTAAAACCGAGGGCTATACCTGGTCGCCGCGAGAAGTAGTTCGTACAGGAAGTATCAACGGGATAAAAATTGAGAGTGCCTTCATACTTGGGAATGATTGTCGAGGGGGAATACTGTCGTTTACTCTGACGAATCAGACAAAAACGGCTATTAAGCTGCCTTTGAGTCTGCATTTGGCCGGTATGATAGCATATAATGAGATTTGGGATTTTTTCAAGCAGCGAAGCGAACCGCCGATTAGCCAATATTATGATTTCTCGAGGCGAGCAGATTTTTCAGAAAAAAATGGAATAATTTCCTGGTATAACAAATCCGGCGCAGTCTCGCTGAAAACAAGTTTTGCAGAACTGCAAGGCGATGGATACAGCCCATGCTGGAAAACAAATGTACAACTTAGGCCGGCGCAGAATAAAACTTTTTATTTAAGTTTTGGTTTTGGAAACAAAAAAGATTCTCAATCTGTTTGCAACGAACTTGCCGGCAATTTCAAAAAATCGATAGAGCTGTCGCGAAGAAAATATATAGAATCGGTAGCGAGCATATTCGAAACTCTGCCGATGCTTAAAGCTGAAGATAAAAGACTAGAGCAGTTCTATTACAGGTCGCTTGTGCCTTTGATTCTTAATAAATGGCACGTGCCGGAGTTTGCGCTTGATCCGTATTATTCGACGGGTGGAATTAACGGAGGCTGCGTCTGCTGTTATCTTTGGGATTTAGGCGAAGGATGGGAAATTTTAAATCTTTATGACGCTCAAACGCTTCGCTCGCATATCAAGATGTTTCTGAAGATGGGACTGGGGAAACATTTTGCGTTTCTTCCGATAGGTGGAAAACCTTATGGACCATGGTATCCGGTTAATCAGGAAAAAATAATATTTCTGGTTTACTATTATGTGACGATAACATGTGATAAAGCGTTTTTGCTCGAAAAAGATAACGGCAAAACAGTACTTGATCAATTGATAGGGCAGGCATTGCATAACGATGATCCCAATAAACCCGTAGAATTGATTGATTACGGCAACGGAAATAATCATCTGGAACTTCGCAGGCAGTATCGGTACGACAATTATGTTCCCGATCTCAACGCTCGCCGTTATGCAAATTATAAAGCGACAGCTTCGCTGTGCCGAATGGCGGGAATTGACGGCGAATACCTTGAAAAGAGAGCAGATGAGCTTAAATCACTCATTTTGAAAACAATGTGGAGCAAAAAACATAAATGGTTTTATCATTTCGATACTAAATGGAACAAAGATATTCGATATACCATGCAACTATACAAACTCCTGGGAAGCGGAGTTCTTGATAAAGAACAGACAGACGGCCTATTATCGCATCTGAATGAAAAAGAATTTCTTAGCGACTATGGATTCCACAGCCTTTCAAAACAGGATATCGCCTATGATCAGATCGATACTGATAATGGCGGAGGCGGCATATACAGTGGTTTTGCACCGCAAATAATTGAACGCCTTTACAAAATCAGAAAACCGAAATTAGCTGAAGATATTCTTGAACGGATACTTTGGTGGGGCCATAAGACGCCTTACTGGGGGGATTCATTTGTAGCTAACTGTGTTGATTATCGGCGTGATACACCGCTTCAAAATACATTGGGAGCATTGGCAGGAGCGCAATGTATTATTTTCGGGATGTTCGGGGTAAAACCTGAAATCAATGGTGATATAGTCATCAATCCGCTACCTCCGGCATTTTCACTCAAAATTGAATTGATTAATCTAAGAATCGGCGGTCAGAGCATTGATGTCAAGGTTCTTAAAGACAAATATTCTGTCTATGTTGATAAAAAAGTGATTAGCTCCAAAATAGGTTCACCTATTGTTATAAAACGGAAAAAGGAAATATGCATTTAGCTGACTGGTCAATCGTAGTTATTTTGGTAGCTTTTCTAATATGCATAGGCTGGAGATGTTTGCGATACACTCATAGTGTCGCCGATTATCTTGCGGCTAATCGTTGTGCCGGCAGATATGTTTTAGGAATGTCTGAGGGTGCTGCAGGCATTGGTGCTATTTCTTTTATAGCTGCCTTTGAAATGTATTATAAGGCCGGTTTTTCAATTGTATGGTGGGGCCTGCTGATGGTGGTGGTGCAGATTCTGGCAGCGTTATCAGGGTGGGTAACATATCGGTTTCGACAGACACGAGCAATGACACTTGCCCAGTTTCTGGAGACTCGCTATAGCAAGCGGTTTCGTGTTTTTGCCGGAATTCTTGCATTTACGGCAGGTGTTATAAACTTTGGTATATTTCCGGCAGTCAGTACCAGGTTCTTTATTTATTTTTGCGGCTTTCCGGAACATTTTAATCTTTTTGGTTTTCAGGTTTTAACTTTTGCAGTTGTTATGGCTGCGTTAATTATCATCGCATTATTTTTTACCTATATAGGGATGATAGCCATAATGGTGACAGATTTTTTACAGGGTATTTTTCTCAATATTGTTATAATAATTCTTCTTTTTTTTGTTTTGTGGAAATTTAATTGGTCTCAAATAACAGAAGCGTTGTCTGCTGCTCCCGTCGGTATGTCATTGATACATCCTTTTCATACGAGTCAGGCGAAAGACTTTAATATCTGGTATTACTTAATCGGCGCTTTCGGCATGTTCTACACGCTCTATGCGTGGCAAGGATGCCAGGGATACCAAATAGCAGCCATAAGTGCGCATGAAAATCTTATGAGCAAGATAATTCAAACAACCAAAACACAGATCCAAAATCTTCAGATAATTATAATCCCAATCGCTGCCTATACTTTTTTGCATCATACTAATTTTGCCAATGAAGCACAAAATGTTACTAATACTTTAGCAAATATTGATAATGTAATGATACGCGGCCAAATGACGGTTCCTATTGTTTTAAGATTTATTTTGCCTGTAGGATTAATGGGCGGCGTTTGTGCAATGATGTTTTGTGCATTAATAAGCAATCATGATACTTACCTTCTTTCCTGGGGCAGTGTTTTTATACAGGATATAATATTACCATTCCGCAAAACTCGTCTTACTCCCCGTCAGCACTTGAAGTATTTAAGGTGTGCAATATTTGGAGTTGCAGTTTTTATTTATTTATTCAGTTTTTTATTCAGGCAAACACAATATATATACATGTTTTTTGCTATAACTGGCGCAATTTGGCTTGGCGGTGCTGGTTCAGTTATTATTGGCGGTTTATATTGGAAACGCGGAACTACCGCAGCCGCATATTCTTCTCTAATAGTTGGTTCTACTCTTGCAGTTAGCGGCATTGTCTTTGAACAAATATGGCCGGCTTTGCACGATGGAAAAAAGTTCCCTGTTAATGGCCAGTGGATGTGGCTTATAGCTATGGTTTCTTCAATTATAGTTTATGTTTTGGTCTCATTATTAGGGAAGCGAGTCTCGTTTAATCTTGATCGTCTTTTACATAGAGGCCAATATAGTGTTTCCGATGAAAATGTTATTAAAGCTCCAAAGATAAAAGGGTTTAAAGCATTAGTTGGAATAAATAATGAGTTTAGCGCCAGAGATATTTTTACTTATCTATTCTGCATTGGATGTACTGTGATATGGATAGTTTTATTTGTTGTCGGTACAACGTTAAATCTATTTTTTGAAATTTCGACTGAAGCATGGGCGAAGTTCTGGCATTTTTTTGTTTGGTTTACATTTATCCTTGGTACCATTATGTCTGTATGGATTGGAGTGGGCGGAATTCGCGAGCTTCCCGATTTATTTGTTAGACTTAAAAAAACAAAAAATGATAATACAGATGATGGTCAGGTACGACTTGAGGATGTATCACGAAGCATGGAAAGTTGTAAATTTAGATAATAAAGGCAGTAATCTTGTATCGGAGAAATAATATTGTGAAAAAATATGTTCTTGTAGGTGTTGGCGGTCGATCGATGATGTTTACCGAGGCTTTTGTGGAAAAATACAAAGGAATCTCACAAATTGTTGCGATTTGCGATATAAACAACGGGCGGTTAGATTTAGCAGCCAAAAAACTCAGAGAAGTTTTTCCTGCGTTGAAATGTTATTCCGCTGAAAAGTTTGACGAGATGTTGACTGCACACCGGCCAGATACAGTCATTGTTGCGACACGTGATTGCAGCCACGATGATTATATATGCCGTTCACTTGAAGCAGGCTGCGATGTAATAACTGAAAAACCAATGACAATCGATGAGAAAAAATGCCAGCGAATTGTCGATACAATTAAAAAAACAGGCCGCAGTGTACGGGTAACGTTTAATTATCGCTATTCACCTCCGCGTTCACAAATAAAAAAATTGCTTATGGATGGTGTAATTGGAAAAGTTTTGTCAGTAAACCTTACATGGTTTTTAGATACAAATCACGGAGCTGACTATTTCCGAAGATGGCATAGCAATAAAGAAAATTCCGGCGGTTTATTAGTTCATAAAGCAACACATCATTTTGATCTAATCAACTGGTGGTTGTCATCTGTTCCCAAAACTGTTTTCGCCAGGGGAGAGCGTGTTTTTTATAATGCGCAGCAGGCAAACCGATGTGGACTTAGCGATCATGCCAGACGCTGTCTCGATTGTAAATTAAGCGACAGATGTAATTTTTACCTTGATATGCGTCATGTTCCGCTTATTAAAGAGTTATATCTCGATAATGAAAAATATGACGGCTACTTGAGAGATCTTTGTATTTTCAGAGATGATATTGATATAGAAGATTTGGTAGGCATTGTTGCGCAATACCGAAATGGCGCAATCTTAACGTACAATCTAACTGCTTTCAGTCCTTGGGAAGGATACAGACTCGATATTCAAGGAACACAAGGAAAGCTTGAGCAACTGTGTCAGGAAACATCTTATATTAACGGAGACGGAACTGTTCAAGGCGGTTTTATTGCGGCAGGTACATCATTGAAAATTTATCCGCATTTTCAGACCCCTTATGAAATTCCTGTTTGGAGCGGCAAAGGTGCTCATGGCGGAGGAGATATTTTAATGCTTGATGATATTTTCGGCAGTCCCAAAGAAGACCCGCTTAAGCGAGTTGCGGATTATGTACAAGGTGCCTATTCGATTCTCTTGGGCGTAGCGGCTAATAAGTCTATAAAAGAAGGAAAGATGATTAATATTGACGATCTCGTAAAAGATTTGCCTGCGCCTGATTTTGAAATAGAACAGGAAGATAATGAAATAATTCCTTTTGTGAAAAAAACAAAATTAATGTCCGGCGGTATCGAAACTAAAGCAAATATTCCTCAAAAGGTATATGAAAAAAATACTTTTCCGGCTGGTAATTTAAGAATTAAGCATTCAGATATTGTCTCTATCTAAAAAACTTTTATATTTGAATTTAAAAATACGGTATAGAATGATTATTGCCTTGTTTGATTTTGCATTGAGGTCATTAGTTTTATTGTAATTATCATTGAACCACTTCTCCGCAATCGTTAAATAATTTCTCGTAATTTTAAGATTTTTAAAAATTTTCTAAGGAGGGTATTTTATGAAATCAACTAAATTATTGTGTGAAACTTTTTTAATGATGATTATTTTAGCAGGAATAACAAATGCGAATACGCTCTATTGGGCGGGTCCTGCAGATGCTAACTGGGCTGCGAGTAATACCTGGAAATTAGAATGGGGAGGCGTGTTGTATTCCCCTTACTCCTATGAAGACAATATAAACACGTATCTCGTTAATGGAAGCTGCATTTTATATTCAGGAAATCGAACCGTTGTGGATTTTACAATGTTCAGCAATCATGGGGATATCTACGTAAATGGCAGTCTTGCGGCAGCGGCAACAACAGACGATGTTATTCTTACAGTGAAGAATGGTGCAAATCTTCATAGTAACAATAATTTTGATTTAGGTTATTATGAAGGTGATGGGACAGTAATTCTTAATGTTGAACCCGGCGCTGTTGTAAGTTCTTATGGCTACTTTCCCGGAAACAGACCCGGATACAATATAGTAAATCTGGGAGGGACCATCAGTATATACACTCTTTCGATGAATGCAGCTTCTCACATAGATTTTGATTCTGCTGGATGTTTAATTGTTGTTGGCGGTGCTGCCGTGGAAGATATAGATACCTGGGTTCAAGCTGGTAATATCACGGATAGAGGTGTTGCTTATGGACAAGCAGGATGGGGGACAACTTATGGCATAATTGCTACATATAATGCCGCAATAAATAGAACAATTGTGATTTCACGCGGCGGTATGATTAATGCGGGTGATTACGGTAGTTATAATGATACGTCAATCAGCGCGGCTTTAAGTGCTATTGGTACTGAACATAAAACTCTTTATCTCGCTTCTGGTACCTGGCAAATCTATAATTCTTTGACAATTCCTGAAAATGTTACTCTGCAATTTGCTCAGGGAGCGGTTATGAATGTGGCTTCGAATCGGACTCTTGCAATTAACGGGCCCATCAACTTCGATGGTTCGTTAGGTCAGATATTCAGCGGAAGCGGAGATGTAATTTGTGGTCAGGCTATTTATGAAGTTTATCCTCAATGGTGGGGGGCAGTAGGTACTGCAGATGATACTGTAGTTTGCCAGTCTGCGCTTGATTCTGGCGCTGCAATTGTCCGATTTCCATCGGGTACATATAACATTGATGCCGATGGTACTGGAAATCAGATGATAGGATTACAGCCTCCAAGTAATATGACTATGGTGTTTGATTCAGGCGCTAAATTAACGGCAATTCCAACTTCATCGAACGTATATTCGGTCATCAGTATAGTTGATAAAACTAATGTAAGTATCTCGGGAGCCACAATTGAAGGAGACCGCGCATATTATACAGACAGAGGCGGTGAATGGGGTATGGGAATTTGTGTTAGTGGTTCAACAAACAACATATATATTAGTGATGTCAATGCTCACGATTGCTGGGGTGATGGAATATATATCGCCGGAGATGCAAATGACATAACCGTAGAAGATTCTATTTTTAATCATAATCGAAGAACAGAATGCGCAATTATATGCGGCAAAAATATTACGTTTAGAAATTGTGTTTTTTCGCGTACTGATGGAACTTCTACTTACTGCGGAGTCAGACTCGAACCTAATTATAATTTTGAATATCTTCAAAATATAAAATTTGAAGATTGTCAGTCACACGATAACATAACTAAAGGTTTTTCAGTAGCCTGTGGCGGCACAGGCTCGCTAAATACGCCCATTTCTGTTTCATTCGTAAGATGTACAAGCAATGATGATGGAATGGGTTTTAATGTAGAAGTGGGCCCAATCGATAATGAAGGAATTATTTATATTACAGATTGTGTCGTTAACAATCCAAAAGAAACAGGATTCACGAATTTTTTTGACAATGTGGCAATCGATATTAATGGACTTGCAATTACAAATCCCAATCAAAGGAATAATGCAAATTTACGTGATGCATGCGGAATGGTTACATGGATAGCTTCCGGGATAACGGATATACTGGCTGGCAATATTTTAGCCCGTAATGTAAACGTTATTTCCGCGGATGGCAAAATGCCTTATGCTCTCGGATTCAATAATGAAGGAGGGAGTGGCACAGGTTTTGATAATATTGATATAAGTTTAACGACTAATATCGCTGCCAATAAACGGCTTTATCAGGGTACAGGCCCCTATACAAATTTCACAATTGAATTCTTGCTGCCTTTCATCGATGGTTTTGAAAGCGGCAATTTCACAAGCGGCGGATGGACAAAGCAAAATAATTATTCCACTATTTCCACCGCTGCCAAATATTCCGGAAGTTACGGCTCAAAAATTGCGCAAAGTTCATGGATACAGAAAATGCAGACCACAGAAGGTTTTAATAGTATCCATGTTAAATATAATCGCAGGACATATGGCCTTGATGCAGGCGAATATTTGTACATAGAATGGTCAACAGATGGTTCTTCCTGGAACAATCTTGAATCTACTCAGCAAACCTCATGGGCCGCAAAAGATTTCGTATGTGCAGTGGGAGCAGATGATAATTCTGATTTCAGAATTCGTTTTCGTACCAACGCCAATTCTTCAACTGAATATGCTTATATAGATAATATTGAAATATCAGGAGACGGCCTTTAGCATAATCGGGAGAAATGATTATAGCTTTGGATTTATATTTCAAGTATAAAATTTCGGAGGTAATATAATTGTCAGAATTGAAATTAAAATATAAACCTGATTTTTCTCGGGCACAAAAATATTGGGATGCTTTCTGGAATAAGGAAATCATAGATCGCCCATGCACTATCATTTACGCTAAAAAAGATTTGAAACATTATTCGATGACTCTTCAGGGAGTTGAAGATGATTTTAGCGTAAGTTTTTCCGCATCGCAAAAAAGCCTGGAAAGTATAGAATTTTTAGGAGAGGCGATTCCCGGTTTTCGGCCGGGATTCGGGCCAGATCAGATGACGGCATTTTTAGGAATGCCTTTGACAATCAATCCGGAAAGTCGTGATACAAGCTGGACGGAAAAAATCGTAAACGAGTGGAAGGATTTTATGCCTTTAAAGCTCGATGAGAAAAATCCGGTTTGGCGGCGAATGCTCGAATTTCATAAAGCTGCCGAAAAATTCTGTAAAGATAAATGCCTGTTGTTCAATATCGATCTGCATTCGAATATCGATTGCCTCGAAGCTATGCGCGGGGCGGAGAGGCTTTTGTATGATTTGATTGACAAGCCTGAAATTGTGGATGAATTAATGAAGCAGGTGCGTCCTGTTTATAAGAAGATATATAATGAATTATGGCAATTTGGAGATAAAGCAAAGATTGGAAGCAATTCCGGTATGCATCTTTACAGTCGAGGTAAAACAGATTATATTCAGACTGATTTCATAAGCCTTGTGACTCCCGAGATGTTCCGCAGATTTGTTTTGCCTGCGATTGAAGAAGAAGCGGCATTTCTTGATGATGCTGCATTTCATCTCGATGGGCCGGGGGCGCTGCCCTTTCTGGACGATATTTTAGCTGTAAAAAAAATTAAATTTGTGCAATGGCTTCCGGGAGCAGGAAGGAAACCGAATTTTCTGTGGCAGGAAATTATAAATAAGATACAATCAGCGGGAAAATTGACAATTATTTATGCTTCCCCTGATGAAGTAAAATATGTTCATCAGAATTGTAATTATAAGCCGGAGTTGCTGGTGTACGAAGTTTATGCAGACAATAAGCAACAAGGAATTGAATTGCTCGATTGGCTGAAAAGAAATACATAAGGATTGTTTCATTTGAAAACGCTGTATGAAATATCATAACTTAATGCTTGGAAAACAATATGAAGAAAAAAATATTTTATGTAATTATTTTTACCGCATCATTATTTTTTACAGGTTGTACATATAATCGTATTGAAAAGGCAAATACAATGAATGAGATCATAAAGGCTGTTTATAGCGAACAGACAATAAACGTCGATGGCGTGCTTGATGAGCCAGTCTGGAAAAAGGCAGCGGCATATCCGCTGTATCTATCGAAAGATAAGATAGCTGACGAACAAAAGTTGAATGAAGCAGGCGAAGTTCGTTTTGCATGGGATGATAATTTCTTTTACGTTGCGGCATCATTTCAGGATACTGACATAGTAGCCCAGGGCAAAGAAGACAACATGCATCATTATCAGTATGGTGATCTTTGTGAATTATTTTTGAAACCTGCGAACGAAAGCTATTATTGGGAGCTTTATGTAATGCCAGCCGGTAAAAAGACAAGCTTTTTCTATCCAAGCAAGGGATATTTAGGGTTACCCGGCTGTATAGATGATTACAAATGCGATTTAAAAGTTGCGGCCCAGTGCCAGGGGACATTGAATAATTGGCATGACAAGGATAAAAGCTGGACAGCAGAAATGGCGATGCCTATTAAAGACCTTAGGGCTTACGGAGCAAGTTTTTCGCCGCAAGCAAAGTGGAAAATACTTGTCGGCCGATACAATTATTCACGATATTTGGACCATGTCGAATTGAGCATGACACCACAGCTTTCTAAAACCAGTTATCATTTATACGAAGAATATGCAGATTTAGAATTGATTCACTAAATGAATATAGATGTTTTAATTTTAAATACAGCAGTGGCAGATTTCAGCAGGGTGAATTCAGATTCACAGAGAAACTTGCAGGCCAAGGCGGCCTTGCGAGATGTCAAACAATTGATATGCCATCCTATACGCAAAAATTATACAAACTATGGATAAGAATGTCCAGTTTTTTAATACAGTAGTCGATAGATGAGTCAGGTTGTAACTGATGGAGAAGAAATCAAACAAAAAGGTTTAAAAACCATAGTACCCGGCATTGACAGGGCGTTTCTGGTTGAAGAATTTAATAAAATTATAGTAACAACATGCCATCTTCCTGATTTTAAACCGGGAATAAATGTTTTCACCGAAAAAGAAGATTTGCTGCTATTTGAAGAAGCAAAACTTTATGGTCATAATGCGATACATGCTCTTTTAGCGTATTTGGGAGCACAAAAAGGTACAAAAAAACTGTGGGGCTGTTTTTTTATAATGGGTATTAGTTTTCCTCGCATTATTTGTTTGCTGGATGGCAAGAAAAATTGTTTCCATCCCACTGTAAGCAATTGGATTTCGGTATATTGTATCGAGCCCTTTCTATAAACTTTTTTATCAGTATGGTGTCAAAAAAATGTCAGTTGCCAATGTATAACCACTGTAATATGATTTGTTAGTAACTTGTTAATGAGTTGTAAGTCTCATTTTTAACGGAAAAACGTGATATAACATCTTAGTAGTAATGTGCTTATAGCGGCATTTTCGGCCTCTGAAGCCGAAGGTTCTTCATGCAAATTGGTTATAAGGAAATTTGTAGTAAATCAAAAAAATCATAAAAAATTATTAATGTTTATCTGCGTCAAAAATGCGTCAGTCACCAGTGGTAAACCAGTTGTTAATGAATTTATTCTCTACTTGCAAACCACATGCAAACCTCATTTTGATGCAAATAACACGGAATAAGATGTTGTAGATACAATGCTTATGAAGTGGTTTTTGGATAGAAATCCGTTGCTCTATCCAGCTGAGCTACGGGCGCGTAAGATTTAAGTCGTTACAGTATAACGATTTGGTGTGTATGCTGTCAACTGCTTTTTGGCTTAAATTGGCATCTGCATCAAAATTCGCCAATTTTTGCCGCAAACCTTTGGCTGTTGCTTTTCCTTGCACGAGTTACGCAAGTACCATCACAGTTCATAAGTTCCGCACGCCTCATCGGTTCAGGCGATTCTTCAATTGCAGGGTTCTTAGCGCCTTTCTTAAAGGTATAAATATAGAAAAAAGCTTTAAAATGTGCAACTTGCGTTGGCCTACAAAACGTTAGAGTTCTTGATGCGGTCAGCGGAATAAAAAGCTGGACTGAAACAACAAATATGATAAAAAATGATATGTCAAATATATAGATGCTCATATAATAACCGCGGCTGGAAATTTCTAGATGCTCATAAATTGCGGGCAGGACTTTCTGACAGGAAAAAATAAATAGATTTTGGAATATTAAAAATGGAACATCAATTAAAACGAAAAATAAATGTACCTGCCGGATCTGATACAAATCCGCAAGAATATTTGACTTTCCTGGAAAGATCATATCAGCAAATGAAACAATATTGCCAATATTTTTCTCCTGATGAAGACATAAATTCATTAGAGCTGGCACATTTGATTCCTTATGTTAAGGAAACTGTTCTTGCGATTTATGTTGGAATAAATGATGCTGTTTGCAACAAAGGACTAGTTACTCCGCTACTTCCCCAGCATGGGCATAATAATGTTTTTGTATTTGATAATCAGATATATTCCGGTAATAATAATGTGCCATCAGGAACTATTGATGCCAAAAAAGTTTTAAATGGTTTCCAGCCGCCAAATGATACCTGGAATAAAAATTGGACGTATGTAATGATTGCAGATTCGGCCAGAGCGTTTCAGAGCCTTTGGCAGGAAAAAGGCTATATTGATATGATACCGGCAAAATTTGAAGATTTTACAATGCTTAGTGATTTTAAAAAATCTAAAGCTTGTGTTTTTATTTCTTCAAGATGTTTTGAGCATCCGGTCAATAAATCCAGACCTTATCTTAAAAAGGCTCGTCAACTTGGCGAAAAACATGTTGATGAATTTAAAATTCCAAATGAAATATCTGACGAATTTGATGGTCTTGTGCCGGTTGTTCTTAATAAGGGTGAAAAGCTGTATGTTGCGACTACAGACTTTTCTCCTTGCGCACACGGTTGGTGCAATATTCATTCTGATAATGAAGAATTTGCCGTAATAAATGAGAATTCAGCGATACCGCTCGATTTGGTTATAGCAAAGCCGCCTGTTAATTGCAAATATTCGAAAGGACTTATTCCACCCAAAGGCAGTTCTGATATGACAACGGATTGGTTTTATAGAGGTGATAAAATTATGAGAAAGCCTCTGCTTGAAGGATTATTTAAAGGATAACGATATATGTCAATGGATGTTTTAATTTTAAACACAGCGGTTGCTGATTTTCGCAGTGATGAATTTTCATTTACGGAAAAGCTTGCCGGGCCCGGCGGTTTGGCAAGATGTAAAACGGCTGATATGCCTGCATATACTCAAAAGCAGTATAAGCAGTGGGCAGATGCTGGTATGGTAACAGCCGGCGGGCCTGGCAATACCGCACCATTAGTTGCTAAAGCGGGTTTGAAAGTTGCTGTTGGCGTTAATCTTGGTAAAGGTGATTTCGATGGTTTGGATGCTCAAGGCCGATTCTTCTATGATATGATGACAAAATATAATGTCGATATGTCTCAAACTTTTATTCATCCAAATCTTCCGACCGGAACGACATTTATTTATGAAAAAGTAAATCACGAACGAGGCGGTCTGGCATTCTTTCCAAACGCCAACAATGATTTTGATTATGAATATTTTAAAAAGTCTATAGAGAAGCTCTCGCCTAACATAGTTTTCTATATGTATTCCGGTCTATCAGACCGAGGCGATGCAAATGGGGGCAAAGACCTTGCTAATTTCATAAAGTGGTGCAGACAAAAAGGAATCGTAACTATCATAGACAGCCATACGCTTACCGGCAATCCTCAAAAATTGATAGAAGAAAAAGCAGCCGTTCCTGAATATAAATTACTCAAACCATTATTGCCTGAACTGGATATATTCTTCACATCTTATGATGAGGCAAGAATGATTGCCAATACGTTTGGGGAAAATATTGCCCAGCAGGATTTTATTATTAATTTTCTGGAATTTCTTTCTAAAGAGTTCAGTAATTTTAAAATATTCGGCGTAACGGTTAAGGATGGCGCTTACGTGATATATAAAGATGCAAAGAGAAATATTACAGGCCCGAAGAAAATAACATCCCGATTTATGGGTGGGGGTGTCAAAGATTTGGTTGGTGCCGGTGATTCGTTCAGAGCCGGAGTTGTAACATATATTTCAAAAAATATAGACAAATTTAAAAATGATAAGATTGATATTGAAGAAGCAATTCAAATGGGCAATTTATTTGCATCTCTTTATATAAAAGCACCATTAAACGACAGGTATGGCAGCATAGAAAGTTATAACAAGATGTTGGAAATGACAAATAAATGAAAAATCATATATTTATAGGTTTCGGTTTCGGCCCGATACAGGCAGGTTTGTTTGTCAATGAAGCGTATAAGAGCGGAAATTTTTCACGGATTGTTATTTCAGAAGTTGACCAGAAGTTGGTCGATGCTGTTCGAGCCAACAACGGCTGTTATTATATAAATGTTGCAACATTTGAGGGTATAGAGGCATTTAAAATTGAAGGTGTCGAAATTTATAATCCATCAAATGCCAAAGACCGCAAAGAGATTATAAAAGCCTTGTCGCAATCAACAGAAATTTGTACATCGTTGCCTTCGGTGAATTTTTACGATAAAGGCGTTGCTCAATTGATTAAAGAAGGATTGAGCCAAACGAATAACGTATTAGTTTACACCGCAGAAAATAATAATCATGCCGCTGAAATTCTTGAACAAAAGATCGGTTCATTCAAAAATGTACAGTTTTTAAATACAGTAATAGGCAAAATGAGTCAGGTTGTTGTAAACAAAGAAGAGATTACAACCAAGAATTTAAAATCTATTGCAACTGGGTTCGATAGAGCATTCCTGGTTGAGGAGTTTAATAAAATTCTCGTAACGAAATGCCATCTTGCTGATTTTAAACCCGGTATAGAAGTTTTTATTGAAAAAGAAGATTTGCTGCCTTTTGAAGAAGCAAAGCTTTACGGCCATAATGCGATTCATGCTCTTTTAGCGTATTTAGGTACGCAAAAAGGTTACAAGAAAATGGCTGAATTGAAAAATGATAAAGAAATTATGCAGATAGCCATGGATGCCTTCATAAAAGAATCTGGTGCTGCGCTGATTAAGAAATACGCTCATCTTAATGAAGAATTATTTACGGAAAAAGGTTTTAGCGCTTATGCGGAGGATTTGCTTAAGAGAATGACTAATGCATATCTGGATGATACGATTGAACGTGCGGCAAGAGATCCAGAGCGTAAACTTGGTATAAATGATCGGATATTTGGAACAATGCAATTGGCTCTTGAGCAAGGCATAGTGCCGATTAATATGACGAAAGGGGCAGTTGCAGGGGTGTTTTACTTTGCAGAACAAGAAAAATTAAATATTCAGAAAGATTTTAAAAATATTCTTGTGAAACTGTGGCAGAACGGTGATAGCAAATATAAATCAAAGTTAATTGAATTCACGGAACGAGAACTGACTCATTAAAATAATCGAAAGCCTGAATAAGAGCCGCATTCGGCAATCAACGGTACATACCATATTTTTTTCTATAATCGGTCGGGCTGCATGCTTTTACCAATCTAAAATATCTCGATATGTGTTCAATACCGCTATGGCCTAAATTTAAGGCAATTTTGGAAATCGGGAGGTTAGTTTCTATAAGCATTTTTGCAATTTGGTCGGCATGGCGCTGCTGAATTTCGTAAAAAATAGAATGGCCGAGAATTTTATTAAATCTCTGCTGAAGCGCTCTTCGCGATAAACGGGAATTTCTGACAACATCTTCGACCTGTAAAAGTCTGTTTGCGTTCTGATGTATATATCTGACAGACTGGAGAACTTCGATATCGTCGAGGTACAAAGTATTAGTGGACTGTCTTGTAACAATATGAGTTGGTTCAATGATAATTTTCTGTCCCTGCATAGGTTCGCCATTGATTAATCTGTCGAGCAGTTTCGCTATTTCATAACCTGCGCGTTCATATTTTAAAGCGACGCTTGAAAGGGGCGGATTAGACAAATTACAAATCAAATGGTCATTGTCAACTCCGATAACTGCAACATCGTCTGGTATTTTTAGTTTGGCAACTTTGCAGGCTTCAACAATTTGCTGACTGTAATCGTCTGCATAGGTCATGATTCCAAGAGGTTTTGGAAGCGAAATAAGCCAATTTGCGATTCTTGTCAGCTCATTTTCCCATGAACTTTTTCCCAAAGAACGTTTGGACTCATAGAAGTAAGTTTTGTAACCTACCTTTTTGATTTGGTCTTTGAAACTTCTTCCCCTGTCACGGAAAGTGTCCTGCTTGCGCAAGCCATAATAAGCAAAATTTCTCATTCCTCTTTCGAGCAGATGCTTTGCAGCCATTTGGCCGGTGGAAATTCCATCGTCCGAAAAAGTAGGCAGAAAAGGATATTTTCGGGTATCAACACTGGCAATAACCATAGGAGTTTTGTTATTTATCAGACTTTCAATTTCTTTTGCGTAATGGTCGTGGGCGATAATGCCGTCGATATTGAGGCCTTTTATCCATGACAATAGGGTTTTTTTGCTTCCCAGCCTTGTATATGAAGGCGGCTCGCGATAACAGGCCCAGGTATTGGTGGCGTTTACGTATTTAACAATACCGCTAAGCAAGCCTCGTCCTGCAGAACGAGATGCTTCTATCAAAACCGCTACTTTTGACATGTTTTGCATTTGTAGTCCTTGACTTTAATTAGTAAGTTTTAATTGGCAGGAGTCTAAACTTCCATAAAAAAAGCGTTTATTTTCATAAAAATCGTGAATTTTATTATTTATATTTCTATGAAATTATAAGGCTTATAAAAGATTGCTAACATACAGTTCGATTAAGGTTAAGTTCCTGTTATTATTGGACTTGTAAGGTTGTTTTCTTAAAAATCAATTTTCTTTATATGCGCAAAAAGGTTATAAACTTGCGCGATTCGGCGTTTGTTTTATGTGCCTGTTGTTTTATCATTATAGAAGATTGCTTTGATGCCGCGACTTCGTTTTTACGGGTTGTTAGGAAAATAGTAACAATAACAATAGGACAGGGTTATGAAAAAAAGCGGATTTACACTTGTGGAATTGCTGGTAGTCATTTCGATAATAGCGATATTACTGGCGGTTCTAATGCCGGCGCTTAGCAAAGCAAAATTGCAGGCGTCAGCGATAATTTGTCTGACAGATGTCAAGACATTATCAACCGCGTGGTTTATGTATGTCGGCGATAACAATGGGAAAATTGTCGGTGCGCATACATGGTTAAGCGGGCCGGATTCTAAAGCAAAAAAGAAAAATAATTTTAATGTTGATGCCACTGCCGTTTATTCAGACTCAAAACAGAATTTACTTACTAACTGGGTAGAACTGCCGCAAGCGGAAGATGGTACGCGTAAAGATAACAGACCGCATAAAGATCATGAAATTCTTGGTATTCAGCGCGGTCTGCTGTTTCCTTATGTCGGTAAAAAAATTGATGTTTTTCACTGCCCAATGGATAAACGTTTGCTGCAAGATAAAAAACGCGATTACGGCGGATATCGAAGTTATTCGATAGCGGGTTGTATGGACGGATATTATTTTGCGGGACTAAGGGTGGTGAAAAAACACAGCCAGATACCACAGCCTTCGTATAAGTATGTTTTTGTAGAAGAATATTGGAAAAGCGATACAGACGGTTTTGGGTGGAATTCACAAGCATGGCAGTTAAATCCGACCGGTGATTCATGGACAGACCCTTTATCGGTTGCACACGGAAATAAAAGCATTCTCGGTTTTGCAGATGCCCATGGAGAGGCAATAAGATGGAAAGACAAACGAACTATCGCTTACAGCAAAGACAAAGGCGCTAACAGTGAATATAGAAATCAGCCGGACAATCCTGATTTGAAATTTATGCAGGAACGATGGACAGTATTAAAGTAATGATGGATATCTATAAGGAGGACAGGTCTATGAAATTTAATATTTTTGTCATTTTAATTTTAAGTTTATGTGCATCGCTGTTTGCGGGCACGGCTGACGACCCGAATCTTATCGGGTGGTGGAACTTCAATGACGGCGGCGCAAAAGACTGGTCGCAGTACGGCCATCATGGCGTTTTGCGAAATGGAGCACGAGTTGTTTATGATACCGAGCGGGGAATGGTGCTTCATAATCCCAAAGCCGGTTATCTTGATCCTAATGAAGGGCACAGCGGACATGTTTATTGCGGCGGTGAAAGGGCGAGCATAGCTGACCCCTGTACATGGGCGGATATACCACGGTCATATACAGTGCTAATGTGGATAAAATCGCAAATGTGGTGGACGCCACCGTGGCCAGGAAGCCCAAATCAATTTGAGAAAGAATGGCAGGCGATATTTACCAAAGGAACCAGAGGTTATGGTCAATTGATAATAACTACTGTTGGTACTCAGGGCAGAATCTATTTTCGTGCCAGAGGGCTGCAACCTTCAACCAATGATCACATAAATGGTAATACGTTTATAGATGACGGAAACTGGCATCACATTGCAGCGGTTTGTGAATATGACGCTGTCACAGGACAGACTGCACTGCATCTTTATATTGATGGATATGAAGAATATAACTCACCGGTTATTGCAACAGGTTCTTTGATATTGTGTAGTGACCCTGTTTATATTGCCGGCAGTTACGGCGGGTCGACCAAAGACGGGGAAATCTATATGGATGATGTGCGGTTGTATAATCGTGCTCTGACGGAGTCGGAAATTCTTACGGCAATGGATGAACCGATACCATCTGATTTCACAGGAGATTCCAAAATCGATATGGATGATTTCCGAGTCTTAGCTAAGGACTGGATGGAAACGGATTATACAATAGCAAGCGATACTGGCGGAATGGTCGCACACTGGGATTTTGCAGGTGCAGCCGGAGAGACAACCGTGCCTGACTTAGTCGGAGATAACGATGCTGTGATAGTAGGCGGAGGCCAGCTCGATGGCAATGGCGCTGCAGTACTTACAGGGGGACCGGACGGCCCATACATTGATTTGGGAGCCAATCTCGGCAATGTCATAAGTGACCTTGAATATTGCACGATATTCATCGATTGTGTTTGGGATGGTAATTCCACATCATGGCAGAGACTTTTTACTGTGGCTCAGCCGGGAACTACCGAATTTTCGACTATTACCTATGTGTCAGTTAATGAACGATGGTTAAGATACTATCAAAGACACAATGCGCATGATGAAGAAACAAATGCTTCTAATCCAACTTATGTGCCGGAAATGAAAGGTCAGCATCAAATCGCGATTTCTATAACGAAAGATTACGGTCTCTACGGCTGTACGATAATTTATATCGATGGAGTGAAAGCCGCATTTCACACGAATCTTGCGCCGTGTTCACTCGATCTGCTTGGGCAGACCTCACGAAATTACATAGGCAGAGGGCCTTTTGAACGCGATCCTCTGGATGCCAATACAATCAACATCGACAACAGATTCGCAGGCAAGATTAACGATGTCAGGATTTACGGAAGACGCCTGTCGGAACGCGATGTTAAGGATATTTACGAAGGCGTATCACGACAGTTGTACTTCAAACTGGAAGCGCCGGGTAATTTGTCTGACGCTGAATCTACAAACAGCAAGGTTGTCGATTTTAAAGATTTAGCAGCACTGGTAAATAAATGGCTTCAGCAAGTGCCATTACTGGAAGATAATTTAAATTAAAGTTCAATTTTTTTAGGAGGCAGAAGATGAAGAAGTTTTTTGGTTGTTTGTTAGTAATGGTTTTGGCTTGTGTAGCGAACGCAACGGATTTTCAGTTGCTTGCTCACTGGAATTTCGAAGGCACAGCAGGTACGACAACAGTGTATGACAGTGTAAGTAATCGTGCCGCGACAATAATGAATGGCGCTTCGCTGAACGGTACAGGCGGTGTAGTGCTTGCAGGCGGTTCGGGGCCGAATAATCAGTATATCGATCTTGGAGCCAGCTTCGGCAATCTGATTGGCAGCTTATCCAGCTACAGAGTCGAAATAACATTTACATGGGACGGTCCTGCATCGGGAAATGACAGCAAATTATGGTCATTCAGTCTTCCAAAAACAGAAGGCTCCAGTGATTTTCCGCAAGGAGCTATGTTAACATTTGTAAGTAACAACGATCATTATACGAGATACATTTATAGACGTGATGGCGTTAGTACTCCAGAAATCAATAGAAGCTATAGTACAGATTTGATTGCTGAAGAAATGACAATAGGAATCGAGTACGATGAGAATCTTGGAACAAATGGTTTCGGGGCTGTCAGAACATTGAAAAATGGCGTTCAAGAAGCTTATTCAACCCAGAATCGTGATTTGTCCTATAGCATAATTGGCACTCCGACACGAAATTACATTGGAAAGTCTCCTTATGAGACCGGCAACGGTTTTGATGGTTTGATTTCAGATTTTAAGGTTTATGGCGTTGTTGTTCCGGAACCAACCACAATGGTTATGTTAGGCTTTGGTGCTTTGTCGTTATTCAGGAAACGCAAATAACTATTAAATTTTAGATTAAGCGTACAGGGGGCAGGAAAGCCCTGCCCCCGATTTTTTTAAATGGGAATTGAAGTGCTGACAAATAGAAACATAATTATATTGCTAATTATTCTTGCGATGTCAATGTCTGCATTGGCGGAAATAAACAGCCCTGATAATTCTGTTGTCGGCAAAAATGAACGATTGACAACCAATCTTGTTGATACCCCGATAAAAGTAATGAGTTATAATATTTTCTATGATAAATATTGGGGTGTTCCAAGCGCAACCGACTCGAATG